>Ga0265293_10000101_pt1 | contig 195466 bp, 152 predicted proteins | sample Munlanlewell138R_FD_192505 | JGI IMG/M metagenome (GOLD analysis project Ga0265293, IMG submission 192505) | Leachate microbial communities from a municipal landfill in Southern Ontario, Canada - Leachate well 138R | ecosystem: Engineered > Solid waste > Landfill > Unclassified | place... | reverse complement strand
TATGATGCGCTAAATTACAAACACAATCCCTATTTTATGAAAAAATCCGTAGTCCCCGAATAAAAAATATTAAACTCCTATAAAATTGAAGATGTGATAGTTATACCTTGGACGAAAACAAGTTGGGCTAAGGATGGCACTAAGGAACACTAAGGTTTTTTCTTTACTATAACTCTTTCCTTTGTGATACTTTGTGCGTACTTTGTGTTACTTCGTGGTTAATCTCCTTTGTGATACTTTGTGCGTACTTTGTGTTACTTCGTGGTTAATCTTCTTTGTGATACTTCGTGGTTAATCTTCTTCGTGTCCTTCGTGGTTAATCTTTTTTCTTTATGATTAATTTTTCAATATATCACGCGTTTAATTCCATGCTTTAAATGTTTCACATTAAAATTCACCAATAAACCTAGCTTGCAGCCGGACAGCTTCAAATAAGTGATTAGCTGAGCCAAATGAACATCTGACAAAGCCTCTACAGCTTTAAGCTCAATAATTACTTTATCCTCAACCAATAAGTCCACTCTATAGCCTGCATCTAACCTCACTTCTCTGTAAACCAGTGGCAGTCCGACCTGCCTTTTCACACGCAATCCTGATTCAATAAGCTCATAGAGCAGACATTCCTCATAAGCATTCTCTAATAATCCGGGACCAAGTGCCGAATGGACTTTGAAAGAGCTGTCTAATACCATTTTAAAAATCTGTTCAACATCCATAATTCATTTTTTATTTTTTCCTGAAAGAGCATCAAAGATGCAACTAAAGTACACTAAATTTTATTTTCCCTTTGCGATATTTTTTGTCCTTCGTGGTTTTTTTTTACCACAAAGTCGCACTAAGGATGGCACTAAGGAACACTAAGGTTTATTTTTCCTTTGTGATACTTTGTGCGTACTTTGTGATACTTCGTGGTTAAGTTTTTTTTACCACAAAGAGCACCAAGGACATCACTAAGGCGCACTAAGGATTTTTCCTTTGTGATACTTCGTGTGTACTTTGTGTTCCTTCGTGGTTAGCTTTTCCTTCGTGGTTAAGTTTTTTTTACCACTAAGAGCACTAAGGATGGCACTAAGGAACACTAAGGTTTATTTTTCCTTTGTGATACTTTGTGCGTACTTTGTGATACTTCGTGGTTAAGTTTTTTTTACCACAAAGAGCACTAAGGACATCACTAAGGCGCACTAACGATTTTTCCTTTGTGATACTTCGTGTGTACTTTGTGTTCCTTCGTGGTTAGCTTTTCCTTCGTGGTTAAGTTTTTTTTACCACTAAGAGCACTAAGGATGGCACTAAGGCACACTAAGGTTTATTTTTCCTTTGTGATACTTCGTGTGTACTTTGTGATACTTCGTGGTTAAGTTTTTTTTACCACAAAGAGCACTAAGGACATCACTAAGGCGCACTAAGGATTTTTCCTTTGTGATACTTCGTGTGTACTTTGTGTTCCTTCGTGGTTAGCTTTTCCTTCGTGGTTAAGTTTTTTTTACCACTAAGAGCACTAAGGATGGCACTAAGGAACACTAAGGTTTTTTCTCTGCTATAAACTTTTTCCTTTGTGATACTTCGTGTGTACTTTGTGTCCTTCGTGGTCAACTATTTTACCACAAAGAGCACTAAGGATGGCACTAAGGAACACTAAGGTTTTTTTGAAGTACTTTGTGAACGACTTTTTCCTTTGTGATACTTCGTGTGTACTTTGTGTTCCTTCGTGGTTAGCTTTTCCTTCGTGGTTAATCTTCTTCGTGCGTACTTTGTGATACTTTGTGGTTAAATCTTTACTTCGTGGTTAAGTTTTTTTACCTGTTATTTTACGAACATTCCCTTAGTTGAAACAAACGCATTCTTCTATTAGCTTTGTATTCTCAAAGCCTTTAACAATGAAAAACCATAAAATTTTCACAGTCATCACAAAAGTGTGTAGCACAATTACCAATTCAGCTTCATGCTTTTGTTTTTCTTGTTTTGGCACCACATCATCACCTGCAGAAGCCGAAAAGCAAAAAGAGTAGGCAAATTATCAACAACTGATTTTTCATGAAACAGTTGTTATTAAGTCATATGTAAATCAAACTGATATGAAAAATACACTGGTTATCTTCGCATTATTCCTCTTGGTTTTCAACACTTCTGTTTACGGTCAATCATTGAAAGTTGAAATTGGAGAATTTCCCAGCGATATGCAATCCATCTTGGATCAGTACACCATACGTGAAAACTATGAAAAATATAGTCTTCTTACTGATGTTATTTCAGAAATTCAGGGGAACCCAAAGGTTAAGGTTATACAACATACTGGGTACAATAGTGAATTAAACACTTATGATAGTGATGGTAAAATCCAGAAAAACCTCGAAGCAAAAACTGATAGCAAGGGCGTTTTAAGAATCACAGATTTAATCAAGAACTCAGAAATTAAAAAAATCAAGATTAAAGGGACCGACCATTTTGCTTTTCGAAATGTAAACTTTTCACTAAATGGTGAGTTTTTGGTTGCCATCGGGTACGACACTAAAAAGTTTATTGTTAATGCCTATCTCTACAACGTCCAAACGGGTTCAGTAATAGAGAAATCCTTTAAAATCGAAAAAGATATTAATTCATTTGCATTTGTTAGTTCCTCAGGCGATGGGAAATATGCGTTTGTTAAAACCAAATCGAAATACGGATACATTCAATTGAATTTTCAAACGGGTGGATTTGATCTATTTCAACTAGATGAGTTAAAAGGGAATCGTATATTTATGTATGCTTATCCCGACTCAAAATATTTACTTGTGTCTGATTCTGATACCAAGGAAAAGATTTTATATGATGTCGTCAACAAAAAACAATTATTTAAATATTCTGTTTCTGAAGGCGATCTCTCGTTTTTCACTCCTTCAAATGGTGATAGCCAATTCAACATTTCAGGAAAAACATTTCAGGAGCCAGGAGTTGGGGTAATCAGACAAGGCAGTTCTTTCGTCGTTTTTAATCAGAATGCCGATTATTTTACGGTTTCAGAATCCTCAGAGCAAGACATAAAAATTAATGTGAAATTTAATGATCAGACAGATGGAGTAGAAAGCCAACCGAACTTGATTCCCATTATTTCGGATGAATTAAAAGACAATCAGCTTGTTTCATTTTGTAAAAATTTAGCCAAAATCGGCGGCGGATATGCAAACCGGCAACAACAATATACCATACTGGAATCTGCTGAGCCATACAGTACCGAATTCTTTCGAGAATTTTCCAAGTTAGATGGTTACGCAGCCCCTGTCCCTTTAGAGTATTTCGGAAAACCTATCGTACAATGGGTTAATTCTACTTCGTTGATTGAATTGACAACAGCTAGTAGGGATGATAATAAAGCATTACTAAAATTTATTGAGTTTTATAAAGTTGTCGCAACAGATTTAAGAGCTGGACCATTTTCAGCATATGCTGCGGATGAATCTGAGGTAAATTCAGCCATAAACAAAGTTCAAACAGCAAGCGCTGATTTGTATTATATGACGGTAGATGAACTCATCGAAAATGGCAATAAGGCCTTTACGGCTGGTGCTACCTTGGGGCCAACTGCCAGCTTATTGAGTATAAAATATTATGAAGTAGCAGCTGAAAAAGAACCAAATGATCCCCTTTATCAGCAGTTGATTGGAAATGCATATACTTCTGCCAATCAATTTGACAAAGCGATAGCATCCTATAACAAGGCACTTGCCTTGAAACCAGATTACTCATTGGCATTGTTTGGCATCTTGACAGCCAGTTTTATACCCACGCAAACAGGGCAAAACAGCCTGAATGACAATTTGGCCAAATCGATTATTGAAAATGCGAACCGGTTTTTAGCTGCGGCACCAGCAGATTTTAATCCAGCAATCATGGCACACGCGAAGAGGTTCAAAGGCGTTTGTCAGTTGTATATAGCCGATAAGGATTTGTATGCTCGATATAATCAGGCAAATGGCTTTGAAAATACTGAAGATCGGGTGAATGCAATTAGCGGTCTTGTTATCCCGATAGAAAATACAGGAAACAAATACCTCGCAGCCGATATGGCCAATACCCTCGGCTTTGATTTGACCTCAATTGCCAAAAGTAAAAACAATGAATTCAACAGCTATTTAAAGGCAGATGCGATGTTTGCAAAGGCGGTACAAGGCGGGGTGAATGACCCAAAAACCTATTACCAATGGGCAAGTATTAATTTGAATCAGCTAAAAAAGAATGAAGAAGCACTTCGTATCATCGAGGAGGGCAGGAAGTTGTATCCTAATGATAAAGACCTCGAAGGCCTGGGATCCGAATTGTATTTCCACAAGGGTAAAGATTTGTACCTGGCAAAGTCTTATACCAAAGCCGCGCATTATTTTGAGAGCTACATAAACGCTGCCTCAGATCCAATCGTATCGGTTAATGGGTATTTGGGATTGTGTTATTTCCATGAAAAAAAATATCACAAAGCGGTTGAATACCTGGAAAAGCTGAAAGACAAAGAAAACGCCAATACCATTCACGCATTTTACCCAAATTTCAACGATTTGTTGGCCTTTGCCAAAAACCCTGCAGGAACAGCCCCTATCGCAAAAGACAAAGGAGGGGAAATTGAAGCCATGTTTGCCAAGTATGAGAATGGAGTGGATATGCAAGGAGCGGAAGGTTTAAAACTTATGGAGGAAGCTGCAAATTATTTCGACCAAATCGATTTTGATTTGGGACAAGCCATTACACATAGTGGAATTGGCGTAGCTTATCACAGAGCTGGCAATACCAGTGTGGCAAAAGGACATTATGAAAAAAGCATTGAAAATGGCGCACAAAGCTCATCAAGCTACAATAATCTGGCTTTGATTTATTTAAATGAAAATTCGTTAAGCAACGCCAAATCTGTTTTAGATAATGGTTGGAGCAAATTTCCCAATGCAACAGATTTGAAAAAAACTTTTGCTGATTATTTCTTGCAGTTAGGCATAATTGAGTACCAAAACAAAAGCTATGGTGCGGCCATTCCACATTTCAATAAATCTATTTCCTATTTTGACAGCTATGCTGATACTTATTTATACTTAGGGTTTTCATACTATGCCAATGGCGAGACCAGCAATGCTAAAACATCACTTAGAAACGCGGTTAAATTAAATCCACAACTCAGAAATGATTATCCGTTTATAGATCAACTTTTAAGTCAATAGAAATGAAAACCTGGCTCAACAAAGCGCTTGTTATAGGTTTATTTTTCTTGTGGACCTCAGCTTCTTTTGCCCAAAAAACAATCCAAGCCCATGATGGCGCCATTTATCATGTGGGTTTTAGCCCTGATGGTAAGACGCTTTTAATGGGAGCAACGAACGGAGTTGCCAAAATTTGGGATGTTTCCAGCGGACAAGCAATCCGAACTTTGGCAGGACATACTGAGAATGTGGTTGCTGGGGCATTTTCTCCCAACGGAAAGATTATTGCAACTGCAGCCGAAGATCGGTGGATAAAAACCTGGGACGCTTCCACCGGAGTTTTGCTTAATTCTTTTGGCAAAAACCCAAACGGTGGTTTTATGTCAAAAGAGCTGACCTACACCGGATTAAATTTCAAATCCAATGATGAATTGGTGGCGCTGGGCAATTATGTTTTGTCTGGATATTATCAAATTAACAGATTCAACGTTCAATACGGAGCTAAAATTACAACCATTCGTTCTGATGAGTTTTTCATTTCAATGGATTTATTTCCAGACAAAAAATCAGTGGTAGCGTCTGCAGCCAATTTTGAGGGAAAATCCTGGTTGGGGATTGTAAATCTGGAAACAAAAGAAAAGAAAATCTTAGCTACAGCTTTGGACGATCAGTATGTTGCCGTATCTCACGATAGTAAATATCTGGTTTCTGGAGGCAAGGATGGAAAAATCACGCTGTTTGATGTGGCTTCCGGCCAAAAGATTTTTGAACAACAAATTGGGTTTTCTAAAATCAAGAATGTCGTTTTTAGTGATGATGACCGTTTTATTGTCAGTGGAAGTCAATTTGACCTCGTTGTTTGGGATAAAAATTCAGGGGCAAAATTAAACGCTTTCAAAATGACCGCCAACATCAATGATTTTGATGCCAACGGGGATTTGTTAGCGGTGGCCTTGGGGGATGGCCGAATAATCATTTATGATGATTTGTTTAAGCAGGAAACAGCGGAGTTAATTCAAGCTACACAAAAGACTGCTGGACAGTATGCTTTTGATGTCCTTGACACAGAACCGATGATCGTATTTGAACGCGGGATTCATCAAGCCAGGGTGCCGGCAGTGGGCTATACAAAAGACGGAAAAGAAATCGTTACGGCTTCCTGGGACAAAACCATCCGAATCTGGAATGCTGAAAATGGCAGATTGAAGCGGACAATCCGCGTCCCGGCATGGAAAGGCGCAGAAGGTCAAATCTTTACCATGGAAGTTTCGCCCGATAAGAAGTTTATTATTGCAGCTGGATATTCGCTGGGAATTCGTAATCAGACCCAAACGGAAGATTATATTGGCGATTATGTACTTTTGTTGGATTACACAACTGGAGAAGTATTGGATGCACAAGCGGCACACAAACAAACCATCCAGCGAATTGCGTTTTCATCAGATGGCAGTTATGTGGTTTCGGGCGGAGGCGAATTAGACAGCCGGGTCATTGTATTCAAACTGGACCATCTTAAAAAGAAATTGATAAAATTCGCTGAACGGGATATGGCAGACGCTTCTGCAAATTTTTATCCTTCTTGCGCAGAACGAAACTTTATAGCAGGGCTTTGTAGTGATCAGATAATGAGCGTTGGCTTTGTCCCCGGAACCAACGAAGTGCTTTCCATCGACATATTAGGCATGTTGATGAAACAGCCTACCAATCTTTCCAGTTTCAAATTAATAGGGGAATCGCTCAATCGAAAATCGGCAGGTAGCCTGGGAAAGATTTCAGACAATGCCATGTTTCGACTCCTCGAAGTAGATCCTTTGGGTAAATATGTAGCGGCAGGTGATTACAGTGGATTGGTAACACTTTTTGAATTGAACAACACCGTTGTAAAAGAATTGGTGAAAGGGAAATCTTACGAAAAAGCCTTAATTCATATTCCCTCTTTTGGCCAGCTTTTGATGGCAATGGCTATCTCCCCAAAAGGAGACAAAATTGCCTTGGCGGCAGATAATAAAGTTCAGGTCTATGAAATTAATTTGGACGGAACGCCCAAGAATCTGTCCTCCCCCTTTTTGAGTTTCGAGCACAAAGAAGACGTCATGGGCCTGGCTTTTAGTCCAGATGGAAGGCACCTGGTTTCTACCGGAATGAATCCGGCTGAGTGCTTAGTATGGAATATCAGCTCCGGGAAGAAAGAATTTCAATTGGGAGAGAACGCCACTTTTGAATTGCTAAGCGCCATTGGCACAAACCCTAAATCGCCAACAGAAATTGGCTTTGGAAGAGGCCTGGTCTCCAACCCTCACATCAATAATTTCGGTCGGGTAACCAAGGCTTTCGATTTCGCAAAATTAGAAATAACAACAGTAAAAAGCCCCTATTCTTATAGTGGAGCGCGTGAATTATCTCGAGGAACAACTGCTCCATCGGTTAGTTTTCCAATGCAGGAAAAACTAAGGACTTATTTACCTCTGGGAAACGGGCATACACTGATTGGTACAAACTACGGTTCTTATATTGATAATTTCACTATGCCAATCAGTTTAGATGGGCTTTCGATTTATGGCCTGGCCATGAGTTCTGATAAAAGTCGATTTATGACAGGTTTGGAAAATGGCCTAATCAGAATCTATACCACTGAAAACGGGAAGCAGGAAGCCGGGCTTTATGTTTCAGAAAATGATGATTGGGTGCTTTGGACTCCCGAGGGATATTACACGGCCTCGCTGAAAGGGGCTCAATCGGTGGCCTGGCAAACTAATTTGGGCGCAACCAAAACACCGGGTTATTATCCATTTGAACAATTTGATTTGATTTTGAACCGCCCGGATTTGGTACTCGAAAAGCTGGGCGGCGTAGCCCCGGAATTTATAAACGCCTTAAACAAAGCGTATTTGAAAAGGTTGAGGAAAATGGATATTAAAGAGGAAGATTTACACGCCTCTCTTGAATTGCCCACCATCTCGACTGATTTAATCAATAAAGAAGTTTCCAATTCAAAACTATCAGTTCAGATTTCGGCCAGCGACAAAACAGGTGTAAAACGGCTGTTTGTGCATATCAACGACGTTTCCGTTTTTGGCCAAAAGGGAAAATCAATTTCGGGCTTAACTTATAAAGATCAGATTCCATTAGAATTAACTCCCGGTATCAATAAAATCCAGTTCTCCGTTCTTAATTCCAACGGTGTTTCCAGCTTGACCGAAACACGCTATATAACGCTCAATGCCCCAGAAATAAAAGGAAACCTTTACGTAGTAGCCATTGGTGTGTCAGATTATTTGGATGACGATTTTGATTTGAATTTTGCTGCCAAAGATGCCACTGATTTGGTCAACTTGTTGGAATCCAGAGAGGAAATGTACGATGGCTTCACCAAAATCTTAATCACAGATTCGGAAGCAACCCGCGAAAATATAAAGGCTGTCAAGAATCGTTTGTTGGAAACTTCCGTGAACGATGAGGTGATTCTATTTGCTGCCGGTCACGGCCTGCTGGATGATAACTACAATTACTTCTTCGGAACATCAGATATCGACTTTTACAATCCAGCCAACAAAGGACTGGCTTATGAAGATTTGGAGGATCTGCTGGACGGCATCCCGGCGCGCAAGAAACTGCTCCTTATTGATGCCTGCCATTCCGGTGAGATAGATGAAGATGAACTTGCAGACTTAGAAAATACGCAAGGCCAGAATCCGGCTGTTTCAACCAGAGGTTTTAGAAAAATATCGAAAACAAAAGCTGACAAGAAAATTGGTTTGGAAAAATCGATTGACCTCATGAGCAAATTTTTCAATGACCTCCGAAAAGGAACCGGTGCTATGATTATTTCATCTGCATCAGGCGCGGAATTCGCTTTCGAATCCGCTGCATGGCAAAATGGGGTGTTCACCTATTCACTGTTAGAAGGCATAAAATCGGGCAATGCAGATGCCAACAAGGATAACACATTTTCAGTATCAGAACTACGCGATTATGTTAGCAAAAGAGTAGTTGAGCTCACCGCGGGCAAGCAAAACCCAACTTCGAGAAGGGAGAATCTGGAGAACGATTTTAGGATTTGGTGAGCGTAAAAGTCTTTTTTACCACTAAGAGTACTTTTACCACAAAGGTCACTAAGGATGGCACAAAGGTGCACTAAGCTATATTTTTCCTTTGTGATACTTTGTGAGTACTTTGTGTCCTTCGTGGTTAGTTTTTTTACCACAAAGTCGCACTAAGGATGGCACTAAGGCACACTAAGGTTGATTTTTTTCTTAGTGGTACTTTGTGTGTACTTTGTGTTACTTCGTGGTTAGCTTTTACCACAAAGAGCACTAAGGATGGCACAAAGGTACACTAAGCTATATTTTTCCTTTGTGATACTTTGTGAGTACTTTGTGTCCTTCGTGGTTAGTTTTTTTACCACAAAGTCGCACTAAGGATGGCACAAAGGTGCACTAAGCTATATTTTTCCTTTGTGATACTTTGTGAGTACTTTGTGTCCTTCGTGGTTAGTTTTTCCTTCGTGGTTAACTCTTTTACCACAAAGAGCACTAAGGATGGCACTAAGGAACACAAAGCTTTTTTTTCCTTCGTGATACTTCGTGTGCACTTCGTGTCCTTCGTGGTTAGTCTTTTCTTCGTGGTTAACTCTTTCCTTCGAGGTTAACATTTCTTCGTGGTTATTTCCTCCATTCATGATACATCCCCATTCTTTGGCTTACTTTTTTGACATAGTCTTTCGTTTCATCATGCGGTAGGTACTGACGCAAAAAACCATAGCATTCTTCATAAGTCATGGCATTGATTTTAGGTACTGCCTTTGATGGATTGGTTGTTCCAGTGAAAGCCCTGGCCACATTACCTGCTCCGGTATTATAAGCAGCAATGGCACACAACATCCTGGAATTTGGGTCTGTAACTTTTTTAAAATAGCGTGTCATCAATATCTGAAGATAGGCTGTGCCAAGTTCTATGTTTTTATCGGCTTCGTAAAGGTAATTGGCTGGCAGCACTTTATCCTGTTTATAGACATACTGGTAGGCATCGCGGGCGCCAGAAGCAGGCACCAGCTGCATCAGCCCATAAGCCGGAGCATTGGATTTGGCCTTAGGATTAAAATACGATTCGGTATGTATCACGGCATAAACGAGTTCTATCGGTAAATCATATTTTGATGCATAGGTATTGACTTCATTTTCATATTTGGCGGCACGGATTTTTATATGATCGGGAGCCAGCGCCATCGTCACCGTTACCTTGGTACGCTGTTGTCCATCAGCACCTTGGACAGATTCTTTCTTGATGTCCTTTTCTTTAACTATTTCTTTTGCAAAATTATCTGCGTTTGACTCATCTACCTCAGTGCCTTCTTTGGTTTTAAATTGCCCTTTCAGCACAGGGGTTTCCTCAAGCGGCTGTGGTTTCTCTGTGGTAGTAGAATAATCCTTCGTGCTGCCTTCGGTGGTTACCAATTTCGCCACCGTTTCTTCCAGCTTTTTATTCACCAGCGCATCATTGTTGGCTTCTTCGGGTGTAAGCAATACTTCAACCGTAGCCACACCTTCTTCAAAATCAACATCTGAGCGGCTTTTTTTATCTTCGCTGTATTCCACCCAGTCTTTTTTGGTAGAACTGATGAACTCGCCAGTTCCCCAAAAGTCTTCTACCTCTTTGCGGAGTTTTTCAAGGCCTTCCTGTTCTTCTTTCACGTATTGCTCATAAGCTATACTCTCAGCTTCAAGGTAGTTCTGAAAGTTTTGGTTTTCCTGTCTTTGAAACTCCTCAAAAGATTGTTCCTCAGTTACCTGGGCATTAACAGTGCTTGAAATCAGGAATGCAGCTGCTAAAAGCATGGAAAGTTTTAATAATGTCTTCATTTCATTTGTGTTTTAGGTTAGATGTTTTTACCACTAAGGTCACTTTTACCACTAAGAACACTAAGGATGGCACTAAGGTACACTAAGGTTTTTTTCTTTGTGTTCCTTCGTGTGTACTTCGTGTCCTTTGTGGTTAATTTTTCTTTGTGTTCCTTCGTGTGTACTTCGTGTCCTTTGTGGTTAATTTTTCTTTGTGTTCCTTCGTGTGTACTTCGTGTCCTTTGTGGTTAATTTTTCTTTGTGTTCCTTCGTGTGTACTTCGTGTCCTTTGTGGTTAATCTTTTTACCACTAAGAGCACTAAGGATGGCACTAAGGTACACTAAGGTTTTTTTCTTTGTGTTCCTTCGTGTGTCCTTTGTGTTCCTTCGTGGTTAATTTTTCTTTGTGTTCCTTCGTGTGTACTTCGTGTCCTTTGTGGTTAATTTTTCTTTGTGTTCCTTCGTGTGTACTTCGTGTCCTTCGTGGTTAATTTTTCTTTGTGTTCCTTCGTGTGTACTTCGTGTCCTTTGTGGTTAATTTTTCTTTGTGTTCCTTCGTGTGTACTTCGTGTTCCTTCGTGGTTAATCTTTTTACCACTAAGAGCACTAAGGATGGCACTAAGGTACACTAAGGTTTTTTTACTATACTTCATGAACAACTCCTTCCTTTGTGAGACTTTGTGAGTACTTTGTGTCCTTTGTGGTTAATTTTTCTTTGTGATACTTTGTGTATCCTTCGTGTTCCTTCGTGGTTAATTTTTCTTTGTGTTCCTTCGTGTGTACTTCGTGTCCTTTGTGGTTAATTTTTCTTTGTGATACTTCGTGTGTCCTTCGTGTTCCTTCGTGGTTAATTTTTCTTTGTGATACTTCGTGTGTACTTCGTGTCCTTTGTGGTTAATTTTTCTTTGTGGTTAATTTTTCTTTGAGGTTAATTTTCTTTGTGGTTAATCCTTTTCATCGTCGTTACCACCACCCTTTTCTCCGCCTTTAAATCTTCATTACTCATTTTTTTAAACCCTCTGGTCTTGCTTAGCACAACATTAAGATCCTCCTGAATAAAATCGTATCCATATTCATTTTTTGTATAGAGTGGCTCAAAAGCTTTGGTTTGCGCATTGGCCTGCAAAAACTCGGCTCCGAAAGGAGGTGCACATTGAAACACCGCAGGAATTTCCACAATTTTATTCACCTTGTCGCTGCCGATATACTCATTGTCTACCAACAACACCTTTGAACCATCCGCCATATAATCAACAATTCTTAGATAACACACATTATTCACCCTGATGTATATTTTTAAGGTGTCATTTTCTTCAAAAATGGGGCTGTCGTTTCCTTTGTTAGTCCACAGCTCCAGGGTCATGCCTCCATTTGTAATCTCATTACTTTTAAACTGCATCATACTTTCGGCGGCCTGGCCAAAGTTTTCAGGCGTATAAGAAATATCCCGCTCTGTGAGCCAACCGACGGGCATTGTCCCTTCTGCCGAAGCAAGTGGTTTTCCGTTTGAAACATCGCGCAGCGTGGTGATAACTTTTAAATTTTCTCCATCTTTCCAATAGGTGCCGCTGAGAATATATTCAGGAGCTCTGGCTCCCGCCTTTCCTGCTGACGAACTGACCAAAAAGCCTCCCCCTTCAATCAGTTCGGTTTCAAAAGCACTGATAAACCTGCGTGAAAAAGGGCTCGACATGCGACTGTCCTCATAAGTAAAGCTGCCAATCCTGATGTTTTTTGAAAAATCACCTGTTTGAAGTTTTAAGCCATAACTTAAAAAGCTGCACAACTCCTTCAAGCTGACATGATCGCTGCGGTAAAGCTGCTCGATACCATATTTCACCTGCACTTCATAGGCGTTAATTTGGGCAATTTGTGCTGTGGAAGCTTTCAATAGCCACACGATAGCATAAGCCGATTCTGCCTCCCGAAACAAAGGCATGCAACTATAAAAAGCCTTTAGCGCGTTTTCCTTGTCGTCCTTCTCTACAAATTGTTCAGCGACAGCAATATGGCCGGCAATGGTGTAATTGTAGTTATCGAGCTTTGCCTGATAATAATCAATCAGCTTTTGTTTATTGACCCAGGCCAGCGCATAGCCCATTTTTTTTCGTTTATCAAAATAAGTCTCTGTTTTCAATCCGGTGAGATCGATTTTAGAAAAGGCTGTACTAGCAGATTTAAGCTCATTGGAAACCTGCTCGTTTACCTGACTTTGAAGCTGTGTGGTAACACTCTCTACCGTAACCTGCACCGTGCTTACCAGCTCTTCGATGGCTACCATTTTCAGTTTCTCAAGCAGCACATTTTCGGATTCTCCTTTTTTGAGCTCGTTCATGCCAAACCCAATGAAATATTCGCTGTCAGGATAAAGCTGTTGGCGTTGACCAAAATCAACCCAGTCGGGAGTTTGAGCAGACAGCATACAGCTGCTACTGAGTAGAATTAAATAAAGCAGGTATTTTTTCATAGCTATTAATAGTCTGTATATTACGTCATTTTTTTATTTCCTACCTCACAATACCATTTGGAAAACCCGATATGCTTTGCGGTAACTTATTAAGCCCCCTTCCTTCAAAGCTCCAATGTCCTGCTTACCACATTTATCCTGTTTATCTGCCCGTTCGTAACACTAAACACCTGCCAATAAGTACCTTCTGTATCCACAGGGATTTGAAAGATTTCTAACAGTTTATTATCACCATAAACCTTCACGCTGGCTTTGGAGTTAGAAAGTTTATGGGAACTGGCTTTTTCTCTATTGCTGTAGTTATGAACATAATAGCGATAGCTACTTCTGTCGTCAATATGCTTTACCGTTATGGTTTCAGGGCCAAAGCCTTTGAGGTCGTCGCGGTCAAGACTAGCTACTTTGTCAGCACTAACCAGCCTATTGCGATAAGAAATATGATAGTCGCCATCCTTTTCCAGATGCGCATCCAGGTCGTCGGGTTTTTTATCCCATTCCAGCACTATCCTCAACTGCCCTATCGGCATCTTTTTTGAAAGAGAGAACCGGTTATAGAAAATGGTTTGAGCCACTATCTCGATAGGAAAATCAACGGTGATATAGTTATCCCGCTCTACATGAACGGCATAGGTTCCATCCTTTTCAGGAATGGGAAACCGGATAATTCCCAGTCCGTCCGAGGTGAAAGTACCCCTATCAGCTATGGTAGCTTTAGCATCACCCACAGGCTCTCCGGTTTCGGCATCATTAAAACGGAGTGAGAGAAGTCCGCTTTCTGCCTCAATGGTCGCGTCATCAAGTTTTTCACGCATCTTATCTATCTGAGCTGTAGCTAATTGGAAGCTAAAAGCCATTAACAAGGTTAAAAAATACGATTTCGTTTTCATAGTTAATTGTTTTAGTCTAAAATATCTGATTTCATATTTACCGTCTTACGGGTATGATCCGTATCATAATCAAAAATCATATCGCCATTATGGCGCATCAATCTTACAAAGTTCAGGTTATACCAAATAAACGCTTTCCCAACCTGCATACCCGACAGCATATCGATTTGTTCGTTTCCGTCTTGTAGCGAAGTAATCCTAAGCCGGGCATTGTTGTTGATTTTAATTTTATCAAAGGAAACCGACTTGCCATTATTGGTTTGAACCTGAATGATGCCCTCCTCATTTTTCATAAAGACAACATTGCCAATATTTTGATAAATGGAAGGCGATTTTGTTTTAAAAGAGGGATTATATTTATCCAATGCCTGTTGTGCTTCCTTTCCCGGAATAACCATTCCACTGGATTTTATCAGGTTAATAACGGCAAATAATCCCGCGATACTTTTATCAGCCTCAGCGGCCGTTAATGCATCATTTTCCTCTTTCAGGTAATCAATTACATTGAAATCGTTTTCTGCATTGAACGATAACGGTTTCATCCCCATACCCACAGTTTGGTTGATGGAACCTACAAACGTAAATTGACGACCACTGCAATACAGGCCTTGCGTTAGCTGTTCGCCGTTTTCAAAATACAAGCGCGTTTTCAGATTTTCTCCCTCGTCATCTAATTTCACGACATAGTTCAGGTAGGGGGTATAATTAACAGTGTCAAGTCCGGCTTTTTTCAGCCAGAAAAGCTGCCCGTTTTTAGTATAAGAAGCGATAAATACATCTTCTCTTCCATGCTCTGCACTTATCCTGATAGCGTCAGCGGCAATTTCGCCAGAGAAGCTGCCTGCTATTAGTGGATTTTCATTTTTATCCAGGGCAAGCGTTATTCCCGTGGCGAGCTTACTGGCTTCAATATTTCTGGCCCATTCCAAGGTATTATCTGCCTTGTATTTGGCCACAAAAGCCTGCCGACTTCCCGCCTCCGATTTCCAAAGTTGGTTGCCTGGTTGTGCCTCCTGACTGTAATAACCTGTAAGGTATATATTCCCATAGGAATCTCTTTGAGCATCCGCCTGATTGCCAGCCCGGTATCCTCCCCAGCTATTGGTTAACTGCCAGAACTGCCTGCTCAGATTTGTTGTGGCATTGCTGCTGTTCGTTGGAATAATAGTAGCCTGCAAATTCTTATAGGTCGGCATCGAAAGCCCTAAAGGTGCGTTGACATAGGTAGGGTCTGCAATGGTGTACCGACTGTTTTGATAGGTTAGATATTCGCCCGGAAAAGTTGAATTGAGATTTACTGCTGTCGCCACATGTCCCGGATATTCTAAACCAATCACATCAAGATGAAGCAGTTGCCTTACCAGATAAGCAAATAGTGCAGATCTGTCTTCGCAATCAGAGCCGGCATAAAAAAACAGCTCTTCCGGAAAGAAAAACTTTTCAGCATTAAACTGTTCCTGATCCGTCATGTATTTGAACGAATTTTGAACAAATCTTAACAAAAAATTTAGAGCCTGGCTGGTTTCCATCGGCGCAAGATAAGGAATAAGCCCTTCGGCAAGAGATTCTTTAGTAACCCTGGACATGGGAGCATTAAAAAACACGCTTAAATCGGTAAGCGGGTAATCTTTTAATAAATACAGCGTATTAACGCTTAGCAAAACCGGGAAAGAGACCTCCGCTTCATCGTTTTTGAAAGCAATTTGCTTTGTCAGAAAGTCGTCACCAATATTTAATGGCTGGTAGATATTTAGATCAATCATCCTGTTGGCGCCAGGAAAGCTAAAGTCGTAGGTTTGAAATGAATCTGCATTGACGTCTTCAACAAAATAATACCGAACGCCATGTATCGTGAGATAACTTTTCCCATAAAGTTGGTTAACAGTGGGTATCAACAAAAATAGCTGGTTTCCGCTGTAGGCCATCTTCACATCGTAGCCCGATCGTATCATTAAAAACCAGCTAAGCAAACGGGTCTTGTTTTTGTCGGAAGCTGCAATTTTATTTGCTGTGGCTTCCACCAGTTTAAAATAAGCCCAATCGTTTAGGCTGAGTTTTTCATTCAATCTAAAAAGCTCATTAACCAATTGATTATAATAGGTTTGACTACACATCGTCCACCAATCACCAATAGCTTGTTCGCTAAGCTTATCAATTGAACCCATCGCTAAGCGATCATCAAATTGGATATTCAGGCTGGTGCCGTAAAAGTCAATACTGGTGGTTGTTTTCAGAAAGTCTGCCGGCTCGGTTTTTTGAACAACAGGCAGGATTGGCCTTTCATAAAGTGTTGGTTCCTGCTCTGACACAGGAATTACAGTTATCTCTTTTGATTTCATCTTTGCTAAAATAACTTCTTTAGGAGCTTCAGGTGTTTCGGTGGGTTTTGGTTTTTCAGGTATTGCTATGCCTTTAAAAACCTGGTAGGAATCCCATTCATTTTTTAAAAACTGAGAAAATTCCTTATCTGCCTGATTTACAAAATCATCAAACTCAGCAGCTAGTTTTTTTAGTTCTTGGTCTTGCTGCAGCTTAAATTGTTGCAGCTTGTCTGTCTCCATTTTTTTATACGCTTCATACGTTTGCGTGAAGGCTGTTTGAACAAAACAGAGGAATAAAAAGAGAAGGAAATATTTAGATACGCGCATGACACAAATTTTAGTTCTGATTAAAAAAATCCGTTTCAATTTGCAACTTATTATTTTTTATTAGCAAGCGTTTGATTCTGAAGGAGGTGCTCTTGTGGCTTAACACCCTGTTCAGGTTCTGGGTGGTTTTAGTATGTTCATCTGTCATCGCAGAATGACTTACATCTGACTCATTAAAGTCTAAAATCAACGACTGCACTATACCTAAAAAGTAAGCATGCCAAACACCCTTTTCAAGCGTAAACTCTGGTAAGTAAAGCGTGTCTTTAACTGACAATTCATTTTTAGGTTGATAAGTTAAAACCCCAGAATAGGTTGGCAAAAGCTTTCCTTCGAAAAAGGATTGTTGAGCAGCTTTCTTATCCAATTGCTTCGCGATATAATGAAAGAGCGTATCGTTTTCATTTTGATGGTTTTTCTCGAATGCGATAAAATCAGCCCGGGAAGTATTGGTTTTCTTACTGTTTTTCCTAATGGTGGAAGTAGAAACTTCGATTGAACAATTCATTGAGGAAGGGTCAGCTATTGGAAAATTATTCTTTCTAATTATCATTGAGGCAAGGACTATAGCCTCGTTGTTATTGGTGAATGTATCGTTAATGATATTAAAATCAATAGTATTAAATCTATAATCGCTTGAAATTCGATTAAAATCATTGTAAACAGAAGATATAATATTACCGCTGTTTAAATCTTTCTCGCTGATATAATAGTCGAATAATCCACTCATCTCAGTATTAAGCTGCAGCATACAAACAGCTTTAGCCCTGTGTATGGCTAGGCTCATTGCAGCATCTCTGTCCATTGCCGGGTCGGATATGCCAAGTGCATAAACCTGTTTTTCAGTAGCCTGTGGCAGATTCGTTATCCAGTCAGGCAAATCAGTTTTAAGAAACACATGATCAATATTCGAAGGAACATCCCCTAAGTCAACAACTTCCTGTTTGCCAAATCTTTTCTCAAAATCTGACTGAAACTTGGAATAATCAACATCAATTTTTCTATTTTCATACTGATTAGTCTGTGCGCTGGTTAAGTAAAAAGCAAGAAGAAGACAAGCAGATATTGCTAATCGAAATCTATGGCCAGCATCTTTCATCTTGATTTTAATATAAAAATAAAAAGTAAAACTTAGCATACAATACAACTATCGGAAGTTAGCTCCCGATAGTTATATAGCAATAGGCACGAAGAAAAATAGCGTTCTAACTATTTCTCGGATTTTTTCATCTCTTCTTCAAAAGTATTTTTGAATTTTTGGTAGTCGTAATCTACTTTTAATTCATCATCTTTGGAAATACTATTGTAAACAGGATTCAGCACATTATCTACTGGAAGCTCATAAACCAGGTATGCCCTATATTTACCCTCTTTTGTTTTCGTTACTTTGTCACAAACTGAGTTATATCCGTTAATCTTTTGATTCACAACGGTTCTGATCAGTTCTTCATAGCGTTTTTCAACACTTTCGTTCATATCTTTCTGGCGACGGCTGTTGTAATTATCAATTACAGCTTTAACGGTCACCTCAATCTTTGAACTCAACTCCTCAAGTGTATTAGATTTAGCAATTTTTTTTGCCATGACCATATCCGTACTTTCTCCCAATGAACCGGCACGAATGAATTCAGCACTTGAAGGATAATCTTCACTGGAGCAAAACTGTTTGATTTCGGTTTCATCCTCATAAGATGCTTTTGGTGCAGGAGTTTCAGCTATCTTTTTTGACGATGAACAGCTGGTTGCAAATAGTGCAATCATTAGAATCAGTATCAATACCGATCCGCTTTTTAAGACAATTCTTTTCATAATAAAATTAATTTAAGGTTGAAATTAGTGATCTTTTCTCTTTAAGAAAACATACGGCTACAAATATAAAATAAAATGCAACCCAAAACAATAAAACTAAAAAAGTTAATAAAACTTAAAAATAGCTTTAATATTTATCTATATTACTGGTTATCAATTGCGTAATTTAACACAAAATAATATTTTAAGTCACCGCATGAGTGTATCGGTTGGCAAACTCTGGGTTTGATAAAGCTCCAACTTTATTCAATAGAGCCGAACTGCCAACTGGATACCCAAAAAGACCTGATTTTTTGAAGGACAAGTTGAAAACAACCAATATTCAGATCAAAACCTGTAAAGTATTTTAAAACAGGCAGTTGCTAAAACCAAAATCAGAAAGCTGGCAACTTTATTGGTTGTTACATTCTTATGTTAAGGTTTTATAGCATGGTCTCGTCAAGCATTGCGACTAGACCAGCTCAGCTATTCATTGGCTAAGCGTTTTTTTTGCAAGTCTTAATTAGTTTTTTTCTATTCTTATCAGAATTTTTAAAAAAAATAGTTTCCTTTGTTACACCAATTTAAAAACGGAGTAAATCTGAAAAGCCTTATCAGTGATACTCCCTACTAAACAATTGAAATACAATGAAAAAACTACTAATCATCGTTGCTATGCTTGGGATTAGCCTGGGTACAGATGCACAGAACATTGCTTCTGGCAGCACATCAAATTCTTCCTATTTCATAGATAACGCCTCTGGTTCTCCAAAATCTTGCGGCTCAAATACATACGGAGCACTGGGCAATGGAACAACGAAAGACTGGTACACACCGTTCTTGGTGGAAAAATTATCAGGCATTTCAGCAATAGCAGCAGGTGCTGGTCATGCGCTCTTTCTGAAAAATGATGGCAGCGTTTGGGCTTGTGGAGGTAATGAAGAAGGAGAATTGGGAGATGGAACAAATACAAAAAAGCTTAAACCAGTTCAGGTGAGCGAGCTTGCAGGTATCACAGCAATAGCAGCAGGAGGGCTGCATTCCCTGTTTCTGAAAAAGGATGGTAGCGTTTGGGCTTGCGGAAGTAATAAAACAGGACAATTGGGCGATGGAACAACCACTGACAGGAACTTACCTGTGCAAATAAGCGGACTATCAGGAATCATCGCGATAGCAGCAGGAGAACAGCATTCCCTCTTTCTGAAAAAGGATGGTAGCGTTTGGGCTTGTGGGAACAATAAATGGGGACAGCTTGGCGATGGAACAACGACTGATAAGAACATCCCAGTACAAATAAGCGGACTATCAGATATCACCGCAATAGCAGCAGGAGCTCAGCATTCCCTTTTGCTGAAAAGGAATGGTACTGCCTGGGCTTGCGGGAAAAATACATTTGGACAATTGAGTGATGGAACCACAATGGATAGACACACCCCTACTTTGTTAAACGAGCTACTTGGCGTCACCGAAATAGCTGCAGGAAGCTCTCATTCCCTCTTTTTGAAAAGCGATGGCAGCGTATGGGCCTGTGGCTGGAATGGTTATGGAGCGTTAGGCGATGGAACAAATAAAGGAAAGATCACACCAGTCAAACTAAGTGATATAACAATTAAAAGACAATAGCAGCAACTTAAATGTTAAAGCCGAAAGAACGGTAATATTGAATGTGCCTGGAAAGCTTGCCAATAGAAGAATTCGTAGCGTTATCAAACGATACTTTTAACCCTAAAACCAAACTGTAATGAGAAAAATACTGACAATACTAATACTTCTAATTGGTCAACTATGTTTCGCAAACATGGCATCGCCCATTTTAAGAGGAACATTTTCAAGTTCTGCCTTTTCAAGTCGTGATATTGACATCATCAAAGAAAAAATACATTTCAGCATTGACAAAGACTTCAATACCGGCAATTATGTAATAGAATATTTTATCAAAACTGACCTGGAAGGGAAACAAACTCCACTGCTATTTTACGCCCGGGATTATACCAGTGATTTCAAATTATGGGTTGATGATCAAGAGGTTAAACTGCTGGAAATACCGCATGAATACATCTCAACCATTAATACTCCTTTTGAAAGATTTGCAAATTCATTTAAAAAACCATTTCGGGAAGGTGAATCTGAAACGGTTGAAATTTCCTGGGAGAAAAATTCAGCTTTTGTTTATGAGCTAAACGATTTAAAATATTTTGAAGCAGATCTGACGGCTGGCGAACATATAATCAGGATAGAATATGCAGCGAATGTTTGGACTGATATTACAGGTTGGGTAAAGGAATATAGTTTTCGCTACTCCCTTTCGCCAGCACAATATTGGAGATCTTTTGGTTCGTTAGAAATAGTACTGGATGCTACCGCATCTAATTATTTATTGGAAACCAATCTTGGACAACCCACGCACGGCAAGCTCGACAGTATTGCTTTTTGGAACTTCAATAAACTACCCGTAGATTTTATCAAAATCACTTATAAGCCTCAGGTTAGCAGTCTGGCAAAGGCAATGATTGCTATAGGTCCAATAGGTTTAACGCTTATAATTGCTATACTAATAACCTTATTCCACTTGATTCAAATTAAAAGATACAGAAAAAATAATCCATCTAAAAAGCATTCATGGGTTGTTATTGTTGGCAGCATTGTTATTCCGTCTCTAATTATAATCAGTTATATGCTTTCATTTGGAATTATTGACAGAGCCATTGGCAAAGAAGCAGGTAACTATCATGGCTATACTTTTTTAATTATAATGCTATCTCCAATTCTATGGCCAATTTATTGGCTAATCATGTTGAGGGCTGACAACGCAATTAAAAGGAAAATGAACAAAGCCCAAAAACTTTGACAGAAATTATGAAAAGACTGACAGCACTCCTATTGATGCCTTTTTTGACAACAATACTCAGTTGCAAAAATGATGGAAATTTTTCAGAACCGAAAAACCTTTCTGAATTTGAAAATACCCGGTTTATTCCAACAATGGAACATGAAATCTCAAATAATGAAAATTCGGTTTACTGTGCAACAATCCTTTTTGCCTGGGACGAAATAAGAAAACAGATTGATTCGCCATTGAACATAACAGACAACAATTATGACCTTAAGCTGCTTAATCAATCAACCTCATTTACAAATGTTCTAAAAAGCAATGAATATGAAGTTAGTGGAGAAGTTGAAGGAGATAAAATCAAAGTAAGGGCAGCGTTTAATAAATCGTTGCCTTTTGAGATTGAACTGCAAAGTTTTACTAACAAACTGATTTTTGACGGAGAAGAAGTTGCTTCTTTTGGCATGAAAGGAAATGACAGTTACAAACAACAAGAAATTGTCAAAATAATTTACTATGAAAACGACAACAACTTCATAATTAAACTATTGCCAAAAGACAAAGAACACGAAATCATTTTGTTCAAGGCTGCCCAAAACTTCAATTTGATAGCAGAAATGACGACGGAAATCGAGAAACTGACCGGAATTGGAAGGACTGAAAAGCAGCACGAAGAAATGAGTTGGAAATACTACTTTAATCTAGATGATGAAGTAGTCATCCCTAAGTTTAACTTCAACATAGAAACAAACTACCCAACAATAGAAGGGAATAAATTTAGCGCTGACACACAAATTTTTCAAATTGAAAGAGCCTGGCAAAGAACAGCGTTTGTTTTGGACGAAAGCGGCGCTGAAATTGAAAGTGAAGCAGAAATTGAAATTGAAATTGCATTCGAACCAAAGGCTGAGGAAGTTGAAAAACCGAAACCTAAAAAAATGATTTTTGACAAGCCATTTTTAATCTTACTGAAACGAACAGATGCAACAAACCCCTATTTTGGCTTATGGACAACGAATACAGAATTGATGATAAAAGAATAGTTTCTGAGTTTGACACCTATCCATAGCCAAACCCACCTACCGCCTCTCTCGCTATTCACTACTCACCTCTCACAACTCACCACTCACAACTCACCTCTCACAACTCACTACTCACTACTCACTACTCACTACTCACTACTCACTACTCACTACTCACTACTCACTACTCACTACTCACTACTCACTACTCACTACTCACTACTCACCTCTCACTACTCACCTCTCACAACTCACAACTCACCTCTCACTACTCACCTCTCACAACTCACCTCTCACAACTCACTACTCACCTCTCACAACTCACTACTCACAACTCACTACTCACAACTCACTACTCACTACTCACAACTCACTACTCACAACTCTACTTATACAAAAACCTCCCATCACTATCCTCAATCACTTGCTTTTTGTAGGCATCCGGGTAGCCGGGAAATTTCGGGGGCTGCGGATATCCCCAGGGATTGCGCAAAAACTCACCCTCTTTTTCCTGTTTCATATTGCCGTCAAGATATTTTACCAATAAGAACTCACCCAAGAGTTTCCAGCGTTTCACCGTCATTTCAGCCATATTACAGGAATAATCTGTAAGATAATCTACCGCCAACTGTTGATCTTTTTCGTACAATTTGAGGGCAGCTGCATCCGTAGCGTCCACATAATTTATAAACTTATTCTCCAGCGCCGATTGAACGGCTTTTATATCGGGCATCACTCTGTTATAGAACAAATAAGCGAAATGCGCTACCCTGTTAAACACCCAAAAAGCAGCATCATCAGCATAGCTCAACATATCACCATGGCCTTCCTGAAAAGCATGGGGAACGCGCTCCATCGAAGCATAAAACGGAATATAAACCGTTGTTCCGGCATCGTCCACGCCAAACCAGTTTATACCGCCAATGGCATCGGGCAACCAGCTGCGCATCTGGGCAATAAAAGAAAATCCGGTTTGCTGCGTAGCTGTTACTCGTTCATGAAAATAGGTAGAATCCTTATAATCCCAGGTGAGCGGACGCCAGCGATAAGGAAGCCCGAACGGGCCAGCACCGGCATCTTTCGACATATCCAAAGCAGTTCCCTGCAAATAATTACGCTTAAACTGCATCAGGTCGGCAGGACTGATCTTACGATCTGGCTTAATAAACAGCGGCATACGTTCCAGCTGAAGGTCTTCGCCCGTAGCATAATCCCAATATTTTTGCATATCGCTATTTACCTCGTTAAACATGCTCCACACCCTGAGTTCGCAGAAGCGGGCAGCACCAAAATCCAGCGGTGCATACACATCGCTAAAGCTAAAATCCTTGTCATCGCCTTCAAAATAAGCTTTTTCGCGCGCAAAATCAACCACGTCTGAGGCGTATATCACCCGTAAATCAGGGCTGCTAATCTTGTCCCACGCCTTTTCGGTAATGGAAGTTTTACCGTCGGCGTAGGGAAAAGTAGTGATACGCGCATGGTTGGCATGTGCTGAAATATAGCCATCAGGAATGCGCACAGCTACCCATACCGCGCCTTTGCGCATGTTATGATCGGTTTTAGTTTTGCGGTCGTATTTCATCTCGGTTCCTTTGCCAATAATTTCCATAATCCACACCTCGTTAGCATCGCCAATAGAAAACGACTCGCCACTGCTTGCGTAGCCATGTTCCTCCACCAATTCGGCAATAACACGGATGGCTTCGCGGGCAGACTTTGAACGCTGTAAAGCAATAAACATCAGCGCTCCGTAATCCATCAGTCCGGTGGTGTCCTGTAATTCAGACCTTCCGCCAAAAGTTGATTCACCAATAGCCACCTGAAACTCGTTCATAAAACCGATGGTTTGATAAGTATGCGCTACCTGTGGAATTACGCCAAGCGGTTCGGCTGTTCCACGGTCATAAATGGTAAGGGTGCTACCGGCCGGCCAGTCGGCGCGCTGGCTAAAATACAACTCGCCATAGCGGATGTGCGAATCAGCGGCATAAGTTATCATGGTGCTGCCATCTGTTGAGGCTCCTTTGGTAACTAAATAATTTGTGCAGGCAAACAGTTGGTTTCCAGTGGCTAAAAATAGTAGCAAACTCAAACTAAAGTAAATTTTGTTAGAAAACATACATCATCAGATTTTAGTGAATCATCGAAAAAACAGAACAGCAAATATAGTAAAAGAAAGGAGTTAAGAAGTTTTGTGCGATTTGATATACACATCCCGCTGAGGAAAAGGTATATCAATATTATTCTCACGAAATGCGTTATCAATCTTATAACGCAGATCACTTTTTGTGTTCTCGACAATAAAAGCCTCATTCGTCCAAAAATAAAGTTGAAAATCAAGGCTTGACTCACCGAAATTAACAAAACGTACAAAAGCTGCAGGCTGCATTAAAATATGCTCATGAGCGTTGGCGCAATCTTTTAACAGCTCAGTAACCAACTTAATATCACTACCATAAGCCACACCAACATCCACATGAAAACGGGTGAGTTTTTCTACATGACTCCAATTAATCACCCGATCATTTACCAGTTGAGAATTGGGTACAATCACCAAAACATTTTCACGTGTTTTTATTTTTGACGTACGAATTCCAATACTAACAACGCGCCCAATCATCTCATTCTCCATTTCTACCACATCATCTACTTTTAAGGAACGTTCAATTAATAAAATAATGCCGCTGGCTACATCATTAAACAGCTGCTGCAAACCCAACCCAACACCTACCAAAAGTGCAGCGGCACTGGCAATTAGAATACTTACTTTTACGCCAAGTGTATCAAGTAGCAAAACTACTACAACAACCCAAATCACATACTTAATGATAGAATAAAACGCGTGTGCCGTTCCTGCATCTATCGCATGGCGGGCTATCAACCTTTTGTAAATCCTTTTGTATAAGCGCATCAGCAAGCTCGTTATTACAATAACAAGTAATCCTATCAGAACATTATACAAATTAATTTTTACATTATTGAGTTTAAATAATTCAATACTTAAAAAATCTTTTACTTCGTTAACCGTGTCGAGGAACTGTTGCATAGTAGGATATTAGAATGTAAATATAAAAAAAATCGGGCTTGCTGCTTTTAATTTGGATATATTTTTTTGAGAAACAGCACATCAAAGCTACCTTAGGTCGTCAATATGCAATCCTAAAATTGCCAATTTGCTATTTTTCGCTTTTTAGTTCTATTTTTGTCCAAAATTTAGACAATGACGGCTGATCAGATTGGGATAATTATTTTAGTACTGCTTTTTGTCGTAGGTTATGCTTTCAGGAGCTGGTATAAAAAGCAGGCGCGTTCTTATAGAATTTCCGACAGTGTCGCCAATGGCTACACCCTCACGGTTCTCGACCATAACCCACGGGCCGAAGGAGCTACACTCGAATTAAAATGCACCGCTCCAATAGATGGCAAACTGAACAGAAGTGGCTTTGGCATCGAAATCATCAGAAAAAAACGCGAACTATATAAAATATTTTTCGCCGATCATCCTGAAATGCGCACCGGCCTCAAATTGGCCGACGACAACAAAATGATTCAGCTCCTTATCGAAAAGAAATCTCTGCTGGACATCATCAGAAAAGAAGAAATTAAACTCAACCGCTTTCGTTTTTTTATCGACTTAGGTAACAATAGCTATATAAAATCTCCTGAATTCACATTTTCATCACGTTTTCTGATTTACAAAGTTGATACAGGTAAATACAATTAGCTTACGCAATCTGCTTCAAAATTAATGGAGCAGCCCAATACCTGATTTCTATACATAGGAATAACTTTCCCAAAATGGGAAATATATAATAAAATGTTTATTATAACACACTGATTATATGTAGGTTAAGTACTGATTTTCCTTGGCATACAATTTGGTTTTTAACTGCGGTTTAGCCAACAAATCCCTTTCCTGACAAATTAGTAAACTAATTTGTCTGAAAACTTAAAACATAATGGTCAATTATTTGCTTTCTGTAGTGTTAGCCTTTCTGCAAACGAATGCGGGCTGGCTAAATGTACTATTTATTGACCTGCTCCAACCAAGCACAAATGGATTTTTTTCGCCGCTAATATTTATAATATTACTACTGGTTATAGCCGTACTTTTTACTTTTATCATAAAAAATGTTCGCCAGCAAGGCAAGCAAAATAGGCGCTTACTACATTTGCTCGAAGACCGCCACAAGCTTATCGACAACCATAAAACCGACCTGGAGAAAAACCTCAAAACAATGACTGAACTAAAGGAAAAAGCTGAGATTGCTAACAGTGTTAAGACCAAGTTCTTGGCCAATATCAGTCACGAAATCCGCACCCCGCTCAATGGTATCGTCGGCTTGCTCACTATGGCAAAAAAAATCAATACCCCAATGGAAATGCAGCTTATCCACAAGGAGATTTACATGCTCAATACCAAGCTTATAGCCATGACCAATGATATGCTTGACTATGCCAAATTGGAATGTAATATGCTGCAACTTGATCAGCTTAACTTTCATTTTCACAACGAATTACAAGAAATTATTACGAGCTATAGGCCTTTGGCTAAAGAAAAAAATCTGGAGTTCAGAAGCCATATTGACGAAGAAATCCCAGTTTATTTAAAAGGAGACGCATCGCGCCTGAAACAAATCGTCAATAATCTATTGAGTAATGCTTTTAAGTTCACCAGCAGTGGCTACGTCAACCTGAAAACTGAGCTAATAGCAGAGGAGCGGGATACAGTACGCATCAAAATTGCAGTAGCAGATAGCGGCGATGGTATCAAAACGGAAGATCAGGACAAAATTTGGGAGATTTTTCAGCTTGGCGATGGCAGCTATACCCGCAATCAGGGCGGTTCCGGACTTGGCCTTACCATATCAACCAAGCTCGTTGAACTGATGGAAGGCGAAATAGGCCTTGAAAGCATTGAGAAACAAGGATCTGTGTTCTGGTTCACACTAAAATTGGCGAAAGGAATAGCACCCGATTTGATCGAAGGAAATACCGTAAAACATATTCTTTTGGCTGAAGATAACCTCATCAACCAAAAAGTTTCATTACAAAGCCTCCGCGGATTGGGCTATAGTGTAGATTTGGCAGCAAATGGAAAAATAGCTGTCGAGAAATTTCTGAAAAACGATTACGACCTGATATTGATGGATATTCAAATGCCAGAAATGGATGGCATTACAGCAACAAAAGAAATCCGTGAAATAGAACGCGAACAAAGCGTCGAAAATCCGGTGCTAATCATTGCTATTACCGCCAACTCTATCAAAGACGACCGTCAAAAATGCTTAGAAGCCGGCATGAACGAATACATCAGTAAGCCCTTCAACTTGGATAAATTTCCACTGATTATAACACAATTACTGGCTCAAAAAGCATTGCTGGCAAGCAGCAAATAGATCTAATTACAAAGAAAATCTACTAAAACGACTTAAAAATTCGTGCCTGCGAAACACCGGGTGCAACAATTTTAAGATCAAGAAAATAGCCAAAAGGCGTTTGATCGCATTGCCAGTCGGCTTTAATCATGCGATGCTGTGCCCGGTTAAAAATTTCATGCGTAAATTCCGCGCTCGCTTTGCTCTCAGCAAGATGCGCAAAAGAATGCAAAATCACATGCCGCGATTCATTTTTACGTGCGCCCCATTTCACAACATTCAAAAGCTTGTCCTCCGTGCCTTTGGGATCGACCTCATCCTTCTCTTCGGCCTGAATAAAAGCCACCAGCACTTTTTCAAAAGAGGCGCCCTGACTAACATCCGGAGCTTCTTCCAGATTTTTCACCGCTGGCTCGTAGCCAAATTCATCGCAAAACATCATCAAAATCTTCATTATAGCAAACATTTTTTATCAGACTACAAAGCTATAAAAATGTACATTGGCAGTGCTTTTTGCTTTGATCAGGATTATGATTAAAGCAGAAACTCCACTAAATTTGTGCAAAATTTTAAACTTATGACAAACCTTGCCCAACCTTTAGCAGAACAACTCAGGCCGCAAAGCTTGGACGAATATATCGGGCAGGAACACCTGGTAGGCGAAGGAGCAATCCTGCACCGGGCCTTGGATAGCGGCAGAATACCTTCTATGATTTTCTGGGGACCACCCGGTGTTGGCAAAACCACTTTAGCTTATATCATATCGAAGCAAACCGACAGACAGTTTTTTGTGCTAAGTGCCGTTAGTTCAGGCGTTAAAGATGTGCGTGAAGTGATTGACCGCGCCCGGATGTTGCCCAAAGCTCCTATACTGTTTATTGATGAAATTCACCGTTTTAGTAAGTCGCAACAGGATTCGCTATTGGCCGCCGTGGAAAAAGGATTGGTTACCCTGATTGGTGCCACAACCGAAAATCCTTCTTTTGAAGTGATTGCGCCATTGCTCTCGCGTTCACAGATTTATGTACTAAAATCGCTCGAGAAAAAGCATCTTGTCTCCCTGCTCAAAAACGCTGTAACTGCCTTACAAATCAGGTATAAGCGGGAAATAATCCTGAAAGAAAACAGTGCCCTGATGCAGATCAGCGGAGGCGACGCCCGCAAACTACTCAATGCCATTGAGTTGGTAACTGATGTGCTCGACAGCGAAAGCAGTGACAAAAACAAGGCACTGGAAATTACTGACCAAGACGCCAAACGCTGCATCCAGAATAACCTGGTGAAATACGACAAAAAAGGCGAAATGCACTACGATGTGGTTTCCGCTTTTATCAAGTCGATGCGTGGCAGCGATCCGAATGCGGCGGTATATTATTTGGCCCGCATGGTCGAAGCCGGCGAAGACCCGCTTTTTATCGCCCGGCGCATGCTCATCCTGGCAGCAGAGGATATCGGTAATGCCAATCCCAACGCGCTTTTGCTTGCCAACAGCTGTTTTGAAGCCGTGGGCAAAATCGGCTGGCCCGAAAGTCGGATTATACTCTCACAAACCGCTATTTACCTGGCAGCATCGGCCAAAAGTAATGCTGCTTACCTTGCCATCAATAAGGCCTTGGAAACTGTACGCAAGACCGGCGATTTGCCGGTGCCTCTCCCCTTACGCAATGCGCCAACAAAGCTGATGAAAGAGCTGGGATATGGCGAAAGTTATAAATATTCGCACGATTATCCTGGCAATTTTGCAGCACAAGAGTTTCTGCCGGAAGAAATAGCAAATAACTGTTTCTTTGAGCCTGGCAGCAACCCGCGCGAGCAGGAAATGCGGAAAAGTCTGCACGAAAAATGGAAAGGAAAATACGGTTATTAACAGCTTGAAAGCAGCGACTTTTGCAACTTTTAGACCCTTTTTTTGTTAATTTAGAAACCTAAAAAAAGAATATTGATGAAATTAAAAGACAAAGTAGTAGTAATTACAGGAGCCTCCAGCGGTATTGGAGAAGCAACGGCCATGCGCCTTGCAGCAGATGGTGCAAAACTCGTTTTGATGGCACGTCGTGAAGAACGCTTGCAGTACCTGGCCCAAAAACTTATGGACGAACACCAAACGGATTCGATGGTGGTAAAACTTGACGTAACCGATCGTGCCGCTGTGCTGGAAGCTTTTGAAGCGGTGAAGAAAACATACGGACGCATCGACGGATTGATTAACAATGCCGGATTGATGCCTGTCTCCTTCCTCGACAAGCTGAAAATTGACGAATGGGATAGGATGATCGACGTAAACCTAAAAGGCTTGCTTTATTGCATTGCCGGTGTTTTGCCAGTGATGAAAGCCCAGCAAAGCGGCCATATCGTCAATATTTCGTCTGTGGCCGGAAGACGCGTTGGCCCAGGCTTTGCGGTTTATAATGCGACTAAATTCGGTGTTACGGCCCTCTCCGAAGCCATGCGAATGGAGCTTACGCCCACCATGAATATTAAAGTTACCGTAATTGAACCCGGCGCAGTAGCCACCGAACTCACGCAAACTATAACTGATAAAGATATTTTGGACTCCTTTAATAAACCCTCCAATAGTTTAAAACCCTTGGAAGCGGATGACATCGCCCGCTCAATACAATATGCCATTAGCCAACCCGATGAGGTGATGGTGAGCGAAATACTTGTGATGCCAAGAAGTCAGATGTAACGACTTGTTTCAAAGCAATTTACTCCAAAAAGACTAAGCCAAAGAATGACTTGGTCTTTTTTTTTGAAAATATTTTTCAAAAAAACTTTTTTATGAACATATGTTCATTATCTTTGCAAACGAACATAAGCTCATTTAGATGCCACGAATTAAGACACCGCGAAAGCTCTCCGGCCTGCCAGCCATCAAAGGTTTCAGGCCTTATGGCCCTGATATTGACAAGCAGGCTACGGCAATTGTGCTCCATTTTGAAGAATATGAAGCCTTTAAACTGTGCGATTACGAAGGACTCAATCACAGTGCGGCGGCCAGGTTGATGCAGGTTTCGCGACCAACTTTCACCCGGATTTATGCTTCGGCACGCAATAAAATCGCTCAGGCATTCGCCCAAGGGCTTGCCATAGAGGTAGAAGGCGGCACCGTATATTTTGACAGCAATTGGTTTCAATGTAATTTTTGCGGTTGCTACTTCAATCAGCTTGATCCTGCGCAGCCGGTAGAAGCCTGTCCGCTTTGTGGCAAAAAACATTTTCAACAGATGGAAGAAGCTGAGTTAACTAACATGCAAATCAATTAATTATGAAAATCGCCATTGCATCACAAGGGAATACGCTCAATCACAACATTGATTTGCAGTTTGGTCATTGTGCCTTTTTCGTGATTTACGACAAAGACAGCGGCGGCATGGAAATTAGTGTAAATCCTTTTAGAGATTCACCCAAGAAAGCTGGCCTTCAAGCTGTTAAATGGTTAGCCTCTCAAAATATAAAAACCCTGATTGCAGGCGATTTCGGACCAAAAGTTCAGCCATTGCTGGATCAGCTAAGCATCCAGCTTATTGTGCTAAAAAAGCCTGACACCCGCATTCAGGACATTATTAATCTTTTAAATCAACAATAAAATGCCAAACTTAGACAAAACAGGCCCCGAAGGAAAAGGCCCAAAAACCGGAAGAGGGCTTGGCAAAGGCAGCAATCTAAATAAAGAGGAGCTGTTAAAAAAATTAGGGCAAGGAATGGGCAAACGCCGACATAGCGAATGTGCCGACGAACCCGGGCAAGGAAAACGCACGAATTATAACAAACCAAAAAAGTAAGGAGCTTATTATGCCAGGATTTAATCAAACAGGACCTGAAGGAAAAGGCCCTCAAACAGGAGGCCGCAGAGGCCCGTGTGCAACAGAAAATAATGCACTAAACCGTCAAAGAGGAATTGGCAGACGGATGAGAAATAGCAGCGAAAACCAGCAAAATACCAACGAAGACTGGAATCCAAACACAGGTTTTGGCCGCGGTATGGGCTATGGCGGCGGACGACGTCGGCGTTTTCGCGGAAGACAAAATTAATATTTTAACACAAATAACTATCAAAAACCCAATAACTTAAATTAACACAAATGAATAAACGTATTGCTATCCCCATGGCCGCCGGCAAATTGTCGGCCCATTTCGGACATTGTGAAGCCTTTGCTTTTGTTGATGTTCAAGACAAAAAGATTGTTAAAGTCACTAGCTTTGACCCTCCCGAACATCAACCCGGAACCTATCCACGCTGGGTTGCAGCTCAAGGCGCAACTGATGTGCTGGCTGGTGGCATGGGCCCGCAAGCCGTAACGCTGTTTAACGAAGCCGGCGTAAATGTTTTTGTGGGCGCACCCATAAAAACCGCTGAAGAATTGGTAGAAGATTTCTTAAACGACCGCCTCAGTTTATCAGCAAACTACTGCGATCACGATGGCGAAGGACACGAACACCGACATGGTCATCACCACTAAAAATAGCGGTTTGCGCGATTCCCGCTGTGGCGATTGTTTTCGCTTTGGATACAACTGCCTGCTCGACAAGCATACAGCCATTGCCGAAACTGAAAGATTGGCAATCACAGACCACCTGGAGCAGTTGATTCAGGAAGATGGCCTGAGCAGCCCGGAATTGCAGCAAAAACTTAACCGCCATTTTAGGAATGTTTCCGGCATTGCTGATCCTTATTCGCGAGAAAAAAGGACCAGCAATGCTATTGCTAAAAAACTGTATGACCACTGGAAACCTAAAGTGCAACAAGCCGATAATGCGTTGCAACTGGCTTTGCGCTTGGCAATTGCCGGAAACATCATGGATTATGGCGCACATCAGGAGTTTGATCTGGAACAGACTATTTCGGAAGTTATTGACGCGAAATTAGCGATTGATCATTCAGAAAGGCTTTTTGAAGCCGTTGACAAAGCAGCTAAAGTACTGTACCTCTGTGATAATGCTGGTGAAATTTTTATGGACAGACTATTTATCGAAACCCTAAATCATGAAAATATAACAGCAGCTGTGCGCGGTTTTCCAGTTATCAATGACGCCACACTTGAAGATGCACATCAAGCTGGAATACTGGAAGTTGCAAAGCTTATCGACAATGGTTCCGATGCGCCCTCTACTATTTTAAACGATTGTAGCGCCGAATTCATCAAAGTCTATAACGAGGCTGATCTGATCATTTCCAAAGGACAGGGAAATCTGGAAGGGCTTCTGCCGCAAGAAGACTCGCGTATATTTTTCTTACTGATGGCAAAATGCGATGTGATTGCTAATCTATTACACGTAAATAAAGGCGATCTTATTGTATATAATCACCTTGAAAAAAAACCAATAGAAAGCAGAAAGTATAACGCATTATAAATCAGTTTTAAAATTAAGCATCCCATTTCGGCGGAGGCTACAAAAGAAAACATAAAAATTACTTATGACTAACGAAAAACCATATAGAATAGCGATTGCCAGCGGAAAAGGCGGAACAGGAAAAACCCTGCTTTCAACTAATCTGGCCGATTATTTGGCGCAAGAAAAAGCGGTGGTTTTGGCTGATCTCGACGTGGAAGAACCCAATGATGCGCTCTTTTTTAAAGCAGAAATACAGCAATCTGAAATCCAATATAAAATGATTCCGGATTGGCAGGCAGAGACATGCACTTTATGCGGCGATTGCGTTAAGTATTGCAAGTTTAATGCAATAATAAAAATAGGTGAATACATCACTGTTTTCAATGAATTATGCCACAGCTGCTACGCCTGTTCCGAGCTTTGTCCAGCACAAGCCTTACCCATGAAACCCAATCGTATTGGCATTACGAATGCCATAAAATCAGGTCGTATACAGCTCGTTGAAAGTCGTTTAGATATAGGCCAGGAGCAAGCTGTTCCACTTATCCATGACACGCAAAAATATATTCAGGATCATTTTTCACCTATCGCCATTCAGCTTTTTGACTGTCCGCCGGGCACTTCCTGTCCGGTGATTGCGGCGGTAGCTGACGCCGATTTCGTACTATTGGTAAGCGAGCCTACGCCATTTGGCTTACACGATTTAAAGCTTGCTGTGGAAACCATGCAACTCCTTGGCAAAGCCTATGCTGTTGTGATTAATCGCGCCGATCTGGGAACAAATGAGCTTGAAAACTGGTGTCAGCAAGAGCAAATTCCAATTGCTGCACGTATTCCTTTTGATCGGGATATTGCCACCACTTATGCTACCGGCGAATTGGCCTGGAGAAGTAATTCCAATCTCGAAAAGGCTTTGAAATCCTTAGTTGAATATTTACACGAAAGAAAGGAAGTTTATGCGTGAGTTGGTTATTTTATCGGGCAAAGGCGGAACAGGAAAGACTTCCTTAACAGCCAGCTTTGGCTTATTAGCAGCTGGAACAGTGGTATTAGCCGACTGCGATGTTGACGCCTCAAACCTACATCTCTTGATGAAACCAGAAGTGATGAGTGCCGAAGCGTTTTTCAGTGGTGAGCTGGCACACATCAATCCCGAAAGCTGCATCGGCTGTGGTAAATGCGAAGAAGTTTGCCGTTTTGACGCCATCAGCCACCAGGCAAAAACCTATAGAATCAACTCACTAAACTGCGAAGGCTGTGGCTATTGCGCCGTGATTTGTCCGACGCAAGCTATTGATATGAATCCTGCGCGATCAGGTAATTTATTTGTCTCCGAAATAAAATCAGGCGACATAATGGCCCATGCCCGTTTGTTTCCGGGTGCGGATAATTCTGGGAAACTTGTGGCGCGGGTAAAAATGGAAGCCAAGAAATTAGCTGAAAAATATAACCGCGAACTCATTATTGTTGACGGCGCCCCCGGCATTGGATGCCCGGTAATTTCGTCGCTTTCGGGTGCTGACTATGTGATTTTGGTGACTGAACCTTCCGCTTCCGGCCTGCACGACTTGATGCGCCTGGTTGAAGTGCTTAAAAAGTTTCGGCTAAAGGCCGGATGCATTATCAATAAAGCAGATTTGCATCCGGAGAAAGCAGTAGAAATTGAAGACTTTTGCAAAGCTTATGAGATTGATATATTAGGCAAACTTCCTTACGACAAAGCATTTACAGAAGCGATGATCGAGGGAAAAACTATAATAGAAACCAACAAATCAATTCGCATAGTATTGGAAGAAATTTGGAACAATATTAATCTTAAATCTATTTAATTATGAAAATTGCATTTACAGCAAGCGGTGGCAATTGGGAAGCGCAGATTGATCCGCGTTTTGGTCGCACAGCTTTTTTAGTCGTCTATAATGAAGAAACAGATCAGCTTGAAGTTGTTGACAACAGCGCTGTTCAAGCAGAGGCACACGGCGCCGGAACTGCTATGGCTCAGCGTATCTACGACTTACATCCTGATGTGCTGATTACCGGAAACGGCCCCGGTGGAACAGCCGCTAAAGCATTGAAAAACATGCAAATGAGCATCTATGTAGATGCGCATAACTTAAGCCTTAAGGAAGCCTACGCGAAGTTTAAAGAGAATAAATTAACTCTTCTAACACCATGATAATGAGCGCACACCGGAAGCTTAAGCAGAATAGTTTTCCGCCAGGATATACTAATATATGAATAGAAGAGCCTGGGTGATGCTAAATAATTATCGCAAATGCATACCCTGCCTTATGGCTTGTCCGGAAAATGCTTTTAAAATCAAATAATAAAATGATACAAATCTATACAGGAAACGGAAAAGGCAAGACCACTGCTGCCATTGGAGCTGCCATCAGGGCATCAGGTGCCGGCATGAATATCTTTATGGCACAATTTGTTAAAGGCATGCACTACAGCGAACTTGAAGTGCTTAAAACCATTTCAAACATTACTTTGGAGCAATACGGCAGAGACTGCTTTATAGAAAAAGAACCCACCCAGGCAGATATCGAGGCAGCTCAAAAGGGCTGGGATAAAGTAAAGAAAATACTAAAACAGAATAAGTATGATATGGTCATACTTGATGAATTATGTATTGCATTATACTACAAGCTTATAGATTTGGATGAAGTGTTAGAAGTATTGAGAAATATTGAGAAAACAGAAATTATTATCACCGGCAGGTATGCAGCAGATGAACTGATTGAAACAGCAGATTTGGTTACAAAAATGCATGAAATAAAACACCCGTACAATAGCGGAACACAAGCCCGGAAGGGTATCGAATATTAAACACAAACAAATTAAATTTAATCCAAAAACAGATTTAAAATGAAAAAAACAGATGTATTAATTATTGGCGGAAGCGCAGGCGGTATGGTAACCGCTGTTATAGGAAAAGCCCATTGGCCGGAAAAAACCTTTATTTTGGTCAAAAAGACCAAAGATGTTATGGTTCCTTGCGGCATTCCATACATCTTTGGGACACTCGAAAGCAGTGAGAAAAACATCATGCCTGTAGATATGATGATGGAGAAGAATGGCATCGAATCTATTGTTGGAGAAGCGGTTGACATTGATCACAAAAACAAGCAAGTACATTTTGAAAATGGTGAAATCATTGCTTATGAAAGATTAGTTATTGCAACAGGCTCAAAACCGCACAACCCTAAATGGCTTGAAGGCATCGACAAAAATGGTGTTTTCGCTATCCCCAAAGACAAGAATTATCTTGATCAAATGAAAGAAAAGATCGGGTCAGCCAAAAAAATTGCTGTAATCGGCGCGGGTTTCATTGGTGTTGAGCTTGCTGACGAGCTGAACAAACAAGGCTTTCAAGTAACTTTGATTGAGAGACTTCCACAAGTGCTTAACCTGGCTTTTGACGTTGAGGTCTCGAAAGTAATTCATGAGATGCTTGAAGCACGCGGCGTAAAAGTTATCACAGGTGCGGGTATCAAAAAAGTTTTGGGCAATGGTAAAGTCGAACAAGTTGAACTCGAAGACGGTCGGATTCTTGACAAAGACGCCGTGGTGCTTTCGATGGGCTACAAACCCAATAGTGAGCTGGCCAAAAAATCCGGTATTCATGTTGACGAAGACGGGTTTATTTCGGTTGACGAATATATGCGTACCCATGCAGATGGTGTATTTGCAGTAGGTGACTGCGCCCAAAAACGCGATTTCGTTACCCGCCGTCGCGTGCCCACCATGTTGGCCTCTACGGCATGTGCCGAAGCCCGCGTTGCAGGCATGAACCTATTTAACCTACACGTAGTCAAGACTTTCACTGGTACTATTGCCATTTACAGCACCATAATTGACAATACCGGTTTTGGCACTGCCGGCGTAACAGAACAACGCGCTAACGAAGAAGGTATCGCATGCCTAACCGCAGTGTTTGAAGGCGTTAACCGTCATCCGGGAAACCTGCCGGGAGCGCACAAACAAATCGTGAAACTAATTACAGCCAAACATTCCGGCGTAATCATTGGCGGTGAAGTGCTTGGCGGATTAGAGGCCGGCGAACTCACCAATGTGATTGGCCTGGCCATTCAAAACCGGATGACCGTGAACGATATGCTTAGCATGCAAATTGGCACACATCCCTGCCTTACCGCATCACCGGCAGCTTATCCGCTTATCAAAGCAGCGGAGATGATTGCCATCAAGATGCTGAATCGCAAATAAACGCATAAACCAACAATACTGCTAACAGAATGGTTAGTGGTGTTTTTGGGTTTTTGTTAAGGCGGAAGTTTAGGCTTCCGCCTTTTTTTGTTTGGGATTATTTGATCGAGATGCAGTATTTATGCCCGATAGGTAACAATAGACCTCAGCTGAGTTTTGAAAGTCGGGATTCTCGTAACTGCCAGAGCACGTGAAAGATTTGACTTTGAGGTGTAGTTTATTTAGTTTGATGTGAAAATAGTCAAGCCTCAAGCTGTTGAAGAAATGCCTTACGAAGCTAAAGATGATCGCGTGAAGCAAAACGTATTAGATCTTCAAATTCAACAACGAGCAGGATTTAGCCGGCTTTTAAAAACAAGATAAGTATTGGAAGTAGCAAACCCGAAATAAGTACGTATTATGAAAAATTCAAAACCAACCAACTAAACATTCAATACAACAAGTACTAAACCTTTAACTTAATGATGATTTTTCTTCGGACTTGTTTGTCTATCTTTGCCTGATTAACGTGAAATTTAATTTCACCAAATAAAGTTATGATCTCAAAATTCTTAACAAGGCTCGTTTTCTTATTTGTCCTAATACAATTGTTTAGTTCAACCGGCTCAAAGGCTGCAATACACTCCCCCCAAGACTCTATTCGAGAAAATCTTCCTTCTCTCAATGGCGAAGACCGTTTGCAAGCGCTTCTGGATATTGTTAGCCTTGTGGCGATGGGCGATGATTTACCGGCAGAGTTGGAAGCGCTGAAGCAACTACGCGCTGAGGCTGCTCGACAAAAAAATGTTGATATTAATGGGCTTTCACGCGTAAAGGAAATTTTTTGTTATTACAATTACAACAAACTTGATAGCCTCGAAAAGTATTTGCCAGAGCATCTTGAGTTCATGGCGCTACACGAGCAATGGGATAATTACTACAACAGCTGGGAGGCTAAAATTGAAAGGTATTTGCATGCAGGAAAAACGCAAACTGCACTCAAAGAAACACAGCTCATGTATGAGGATGCTAACGCGCGCAACAACAACTACGGCTTGGGCGTTTCGGCACATTCGCTCGGCGTAATTTATCAAACACTGCAACGCTACGAATTGGCCATACAATCGTTTGATGAAGCTGTGGAGCGGCTCAAGAAAGAGGAGAATATTAGTCTGTTGCTGAGCACCTACAATGCACTGAGTGAGACACTTGACGCCGACCACCAATTTGATCGTATGCTTACGGTGGCTGAGCATTGGAAAATAACGATAGACGATTATAAAACCGGTGCTGAGGCGCGCGGACACACTCCCCAACTAAACGGACGCTATATGTACTGCTATTTGGCGCTCACCGTGGCTCATTTTCAAACAGGGAATACCGCAAAAGCCGAGCAGTATGTAAAAATTGCTGAAGAATTTGCCGAAGGGCGGGGTTTGGTTTCGCAATTCAAGCTGCTGCATATTCAAACCCGACTATATGAACATTTAGGCCAATACGACAAAGCCATTGCCTATGCAGAGGAAAACTTCGAGAAGATGATTGGCTTTGGCGATAGTATAAGTGCACTAACAGTACTCGAAAACAAAGCACGTCTATTGCGTAAAGCCGGCAGAGGAATAGATGCTGCCCTGACCTACGAACAGGTGATGCTTACCAAAGATTCACTTCGCAATCTTGACATGGCCGCTCAACTTGACGAGCTGCGCACTATATACGAAGTGGATCAATTACTATTGGAAAATGAGGTCGCAAAATCGCGGGCAATTATAATGGTGCTGATTATTGTAAGTTTAGTTGTGCTGCTGCTGGGTTATGGCATTTACAATTTCCGATTAAAGCGCAAGAATAGAATTCTTTACGAAAATATAAAAAGAGCACAGCAAGCCGAAACTGATGCCGACAAAGTACTCGAAACTGCTCCTAAAGATACGCTTAGCAAAGAACAAATACTGTTTCGTGAGCTCAATAATTTATTTCGCGTAAAGCTTTTATTTACAGATCCTAAAATAGACCGCAAAGAGATTGCTCAATTGTTGGGAACGAATACTACTTATTTGGCCAATGCCATTAAGGAATGCGCTAAAGGCATGACGGTGAATGAATATATCAATAAGGTTCGCTTACTTTATGCAGGCAATTTACTTATGGATTCTGTTAAACTTCCGGTAGATATTGTAGGCGAGGATGCCGGTTTTAGTTCCCGCTCTACTTATTACCGACTTTTCCGTGATTATTATGGCATGTCGCCTACAGAATTCAGGAATATCTCGAAAGAGAAGCGTAAAAAAAGTGTAGATTAGATTTTGTGGGTTTGCGGGTTTGTAAGCCTTTGCTGATATAGCACTTAATCACTTTCGTTTGGCTTTGAATGGTTTCTTTTTTCGTTCTTGGAGAGTCGTTGGATTATTTTCCTTAAAACCCCAAGCTAAAGCAGGGTAGAAGTGGAGAAGTATTGGTATTAGCTGCCTGAAGAAGAGATGCCTAAAATCAAGCCTAAAAAGGCTGGCATTAGTATACAAGCCTTCAATTGAAGCAGGAATAATTTAATGTAATTTCCTGTATTTATATGTTTTACATCATGGCATGAAAACACACGCCAATCAGGAATTTAATAGAAGACTTGATTTATAACATAGATTGTAGGTTTATGGTAAAAATTTTTACCTTTATTCTCTGAAAAAATGAAGACACTACGCTTAATATTGACGTTCTACAAATCGTTTGCATTTACAAGTTTGATGATAACTTTTATTTGCATAGGACTTGTCTATGGCTACGGCGAAAAAGCAATTCCTATTATTCAGGTGCTGATTTGGTTTAAGATTATCACACTCGCAATAATTATTTATTCAATAAGTAAGTTCAAGAGAAATCAATTTTATTATTATAAAAATCTAGGCATATCAAGGCTTTTGCTTTGGGTTTCTACATTAATTTTTGATTTCACATTCTTTTTGATTGCAATTATAACCTTAGCTATAAAACTCCATGAAACACATCCTTGAAGTTGACAGTATCATTCTTGAGTTTGGCAATAAAAGAGTGCTTCAGGATGTCTATCTCAAAAGTGAATCCGGAAAAACTACCGGAATACTTGGCCGAAATGGCGCAGGAAAAACATGTTTAATGAATATTATTTACGGAGAGCTTAAAACAAATAATAAATCCATCCGAATTGATGGGAAAATAATTCTTGATACCTCTCGAAAGCCTGAAAATCTTAGGTACCTGCCACAGTTCAATTTTATTCCGAAAAGCCTGAAAATAAAACGGGTTTTCAAAGATTTTAACTTAAAATTTTCTAACTTTACCACTTACTTTCCTGATTTTGAAAAGTATAGCAATTTCAAGTTGAAAGATCTCTCAGGAGGTGAAATAAGAATTATAGAAATCTATGTCATTCTCGCTTCACAAGCGAAATTCTGCATGCTGGATGAGCCATTCTCACAAGTGATGCCGAAACACATCAATACTATTAAGCGTCTGATAAATAAAGAGAAAAGCAACAAAGGGATCATTATCACCGATCATTTATACGAACATATAATTGATATTTGCGATGAAATTTATGTAATAGCCAATGGGAAAACATACCTGACAAAAGACAGAAGCGATTTGATGCAACTTGGATACCTAAATGAAAAACATTAAGCTATCTGAATTGTTGTAGTTTGAGGGGATGCTAAATTAGTGGATCAAGATATCTGAAAAAGACGAAAACACAGATGGAGCATTTTAGTTTGACGGAAAATAGTGAAATGCAACATAAATGCAGTTCGTTTCAATCCTAAAAGCAACTCCAACTATTGCATTACTGAATAATAATTTTTAAATATAAATAAAAAAAACATGATTACTACAAGAACGATAAATCTAAAAAGCAGACCAAAAGGAAAACCTGAGTTGGCAGACTTCGACTTTAGCACTTCAGAAATAACTGAATTACAGGAAGGTGAAGTTTTATTAAGCTCAAAATACGTTTCTGTCGATCCTTACTTAAGAGGTAGAATGAGCGATACACCTTCTTATATTCCGCCATTTGAGCTTGGCAAACCCCTTGTTTCAGGCGTCATTGCTGAAGTTTTGGAGACTAAAGCCAAAAATTTTAACAAAGGCGATTTCGTCTCAGGGATGCTACAATGGAAAGAAAAACAAGTAGCAAAAGCCGATGGACTGGTTAAAGTTGATCCTGCCGCAGCACCACTTTCAGCCTATCTCGGCGTTTTGGGCATGACGGGACTTACCGCCTACATGGGGTTAATGGAGATCGGAAAACCTAAAGCAGGTGAAACACTTGTCGTTTCCGGAGCGGCCGGAGCGGTAGGAAGTATCGCAGGACAAATCGGTAAAATTCTGGGCTTACGCGTAGTTGGCATTGCCGGAACCGATGAAAAGGTGGAGATGTTAAAATCAGAATTTGGCTTTGATGAAGGCATCAATTATAAAACCACTAAAAATATGACCGAAGCCCTTGCCAAAGCCTGTCCCAATGGCATTGACGTTTATTTTGATAATGTCGGTGGTGAGATTTCAGAAGCGGTACTTTTCAATATCAATAAGTTTTCAAGAACTATAAACTGCGGATCTATTTCGATTTACAACAATACCGAACTGCCAAAAAGCATTAGCGTTCAGCCCTTTCTGGTAAGGAAGAGTGCTTCAATGCAGGGTTTTATAGTATTTGATTATGCCGACAAACATCCCGAAGGAATCAAACAATTGGCAGCCTGGTTGCAGCAGGGCAAACTGCACAATACGGAAACTATCAAAGAAGGATTTGACGCTATTCCACAAGCCTTTTTGGATTTGTTCGAAGGAAAAAATACAGGAAAAATGGTCGTGAAAGTATAAGCTAACAAACAGCTATGAAGAACTTTAAGTTTAAAAACCCCACCAAAATTTTATTTGGTAAAAATCAAATAGAAAATATCAAAAAGGAAATCCAGAAAGATGCCAAAGTGCTGATGCTGTATGGCGGCGGAAGCATTAAAAAGAATGGAATTTATGAACAGGTAAATAATGCCCTCAAAGACCATGATGTCATTGAGTTTGGCGGGATTCCGGCCAACCCGGAATATGCTGTTTTATTGAAAGCCTTAGAAGTAATAAAAAAAGAAAACATCACCTATTTATTAGCTGTCGGCGGCGGATCTGTTATTGATGGCACAAAATTTCTGTCGGCTGCTGCTGTGTTTGAAGGAAACGATCCCTGGGAAATCCTCTCCAAAAACATTCCCACACGCAAAGGCATGCCTTTTGGAACGGTATTGACCTTGCCGGCCACAGGTTCTGAAATGAATTCAGGCGCGGTAATTACAAGGGCAGAGACCAGGGAGAAACGGACTATGGGTGGCACAGGACTATTTCCCGTGTTTTCAGTTCTGGATCCGCTGGTTATCCACTCCATTCCACCGAGACAATTGGCCAATGGCATCGCCGATGCCTTTACACATGTTTTGGAGCAATACCTCACCTACCCTGTCGGTGCTTATCTTCAGGACAGGTTTGCGGAAAGTATTTTACAAACGCTGATAGAAGTTGCTCCGAAAATTATGGAAGACCCATCAGATTATACGGCAGCCTCGAATTTTATGTGGAGTTGCACTTTGGCACTCAATGGCCTCATAAGTCAAGGAGTTCCAACCGACTGGGCTGTACATGCTATGGGGCACGAACTCACAGCATTATTTGGTATTGATCACGCCCGAACGCTCGCGGTGATAGCGCCAGGCCATTACAGATTCAACCTGGAATCTAAAAAGGAAAAACTGGCGCAATATGCCGGACGCGTTTGGAATATCACCGAAGGAACGACCAGAGAAAAGGCAATTGCTGCGATTGAAAGAACAGAAGCTTTCTTCAACGAGTTGGGAATTGACACCAAACTTTCGCAATACACCAACGAATATGAAGGCACCGCAGAGCTGATCTCTAAAAGATTTACCGAGCGTGGCTGGCTTGGTCTGGGCGAACATCAAAACCTTAAACCCAAGGATGTTGAAGAGATTGTGAAAATGGCGTATTAATTGGTTTTGTAAGTTTTTAAAAATTGTGTTTTGATTGGGAATCTTTGTCTATCAAAATATTTTTATCTTTGGCTTAAAGTATAACTGTCATTGACTTACACAATTAAAACGTAATTTAAGGGAGTTCTTGGCAAAAAAATATTCCGCACTTTGGATCGCTATAATGAAGCATTTCAATGTCAGGATAAGCTAATTAAAACAGCTCGCGGAACATCAAAAATTAGGAGCGTTAATCAAATGGTGTTCAGGCCTAAATAGAAATATACTTGAAAGAATTAATGAATTAAAACCACGCCAGCTATGAATCAAGAATTAAAAAAACCAAACAAGGTAGTTTTTGAAGAGATCAAGGAAATCGATAATCGGGGAAATGAATTTTGGGGAGTACGAAAGCTTTCAAAAATTCTTGAATACTCTGAGTTTAGACATTTTCTCCCTGTAATCAATCGCGCCAAAGAGGCCTGTTCAAATAGCGGACAAGATATCCAGGATCACTTCGAGGATTACCTCGAGGTGATAAGTCACGGAAAAGGGGCGATTCAAAAACATCCAAGCGTCAAACTCTCTCGCTATGCTTGCTACCTGATTGTGCAAAACGCCGACCCAAATAAGGAAGTTGTTGCCCTTGGGCAAACCTATTTTGCTGTACAAACCCGTTTGCAGGAAATTCAGCAAATGGAGGAGTACAACCAACTTAGTACAGAAGACGAACGTCGCCTGTTTTTGCGTAACGAGATGAAAAAACACAATCTTCAGTTGGCCGATGCGGCAAAAGGGGCAGGCGTTATTCAAGCTTTTGAATATGCGATTTTTCAAAATCATGGATACATGGGTTTGTACGGAGGATTGGGTGCAAAGCAAATTCATGCAGTTAAAGGCTTAAAAAAGAGTCAGCAAATTCTCGATCACATGGGAAGTACCGAATTGGCAGCCAATCTTTTCCGTGCCACACAAACCGAAGAAAAACTGAGAAAAGACAAAATCAAAGGCAAAGAAAAAGCCAACAAAACACACTTCGAAATAGGCAAAAAAGTCCGCAAAACTATTGAAGATATTGGAGGTACAATGCCTGAGGATTTACCAGCGGCTGACAGCGTAAAGAAACTTGAAAAAACCAAAGAACAAAAAAGCCTGAGTAGCAAAAAGAAGAAATAAAGAAAATTGAATACGCAACAGATTTACTTATCGAATTCCTGGAAAACATAACATTTTAAAAATAATTGCTCTAAACCAATTGAGGTGAGATAGACTTTGCTCTTACAATGTGTATTTCAGAGAGGAGCATAAGCAAACTGGTCGAATAATAGGTGTTAATATTCTAATGCCTACCCATTTACGCAAACCACCAAAACTTGTTCAGACTTTTTATGCCAATGAACTAAAATACGGACTGGGTTTATTAGGCTAATGGCTTTTTGCAGAATTGCTGGTTTTTACAACTGTGTTTTCCTATTCCTAAAAAACTTCTTAATTTTATTGCTTCAACAAATTTAGGTTTTTATTCCTCGATAATTTAAGTCTAATAATGATAGGAATTTACCAGAAAGCAAAAACTCAGACCATGAAATATATATTCGCGTTAATTATTTTCTTTCACGGAGCTATTCACATCTTGGGATTTGTTAAAGCATTTAATTTGGCTCCTATTCAGCAACTTACCATGCCAGTTTCTAAAATATCCGGCTCGTTTTGGTTACTTGCTTCCATCCTTTTTATCCTTTCCGGTATTGCTTATCTCATCAAATGGCCCTGGTGGAGCATTTTAGCTATGCTGGCGGTTACGCTCTCTTTGGTTTTAACCATTGCGGTATGGAACGACGCAAAATTTGCAATAATTCCTAATCTTATCATACTGTTTGTCGCAGGAATTGCCTTGTCACAGCTGATATTTGAAAAGAAAATTGCAGATGAAATAACGCAAATTTATGCGCCATCAGCTGGTGTTGAAACATCAAAAGTTACCCCAGAACAACTTGCTGAACTGCCTGTTCCCGTTGCTAAATGGCTGAAAGTTTCAGGGCTTGTAGGCAAGGAAAAAATCCACTCGGTTTGGCTGAAGCAAAAAGCCAAAATGAAAATGAAACCTGAACAAGAAAACTGGAACGATGCCATTGCTGAACAGGTTTTTTCCATCCAAAATCCGGCTTTTGTATGGAAAGTGAACCTGAATATGACGCCCTTTATCAACATTGCCGGACGGGATAAATTCGTTGACGGTAAAGGAGAAATGCAGATAAAATTGTTTTCGCTTTTGAATATTGTGAACGAAAAAGGCATCAAAATGAATGAAGGCAGCTTGCAACGCTTTTTGGGTGAAATTGTATGGTTTCCATCGGCTGCATTGAGTCCGTTTATTAGTTGGGAATCAATAGATTCAAATACTGCAAAAGCAACTATGGAATACAAAGGAACGAAAGGTTCCGGCACTTTTTATTTTAATGAAAAAGGCGATTTCGTTCGTTACAGTGCCCTCCGTTTTAAAGGCAATGAAGCAGATGCAAAACGCTACGAATGGATTATTGACGTAAGTGAACACGCAGTTGTGAATGAGGTGAAAATCCCTGTAAAAATGACTGCTACCTGGAAGCTGGACGAAGGCGATTGGACTTGGTTAGATTTGGAAATAACTGATATAAAATACAACCTACGAGTATCTTCCTACTGACGTTTCGCAGAACTATATAATCTATTGCATAGAGAGTATGAAACTTCTTATATTACTGCATGTCAATGATTAAAATCATCCATTTTCATACGGATATTCTTTGGGAAACTCTATGCTTTCTCCGTGTAAATCTTTGTTATAGCTATTTCACAAAGAGCCTCAAAGAAGCCGTAAAGTAGCACAAAGAATTATTTCTTTTGCAAAATGTTGTTTTATAGATTATTAACCTGAGCTCAATTAAAATTAAAGAGCTCAGGTTATTACGTTATTTGAGAGTAGGTGCGAAACGTCAGTTCCTATTAAAACTGGACACCTAGTGTCGTGTTAACACTGTTTTAATCAAATTGTTATGATTAGATAGTCAACCAAAATCTACTTAGGGCGATTTTATCTATTCCTCAAACCAGCCCTAAAATAATCCCACCCTACCTCCTAATAATAAACGTATAAGTTATCGTTCCTTTTTGGAGCTCGGTGGCTTTAGGGTCTTCGCTAAAGGTAGATTTTAAAGCAGCTCTCACCGCGATATTCCGCATATCGGGATCGATAACCGTGGTGCCTTTGGCACTTACGGAAGCCTTTTTTACGATACCGTTTTCATCTACCCAAATTTCGACAACCACATCGCCTTGCTCGCTGAATTCACGCGAAGGCACTTCAAGGTATTTCGCACCACGACCTCCCAGACTATACGAAGGGCCGTTTCCCTTGCCGCCTTGTCCGTCATAACGTTTCACGTCTTTTAAACCATCAGGCCGTCCTTGGTCTCCGGGCTTGCCGGTATTACCTTCCGAACTTTGTGCATTCGATGAGTTTGCACCTTTAAACAGTGCACGCTGATCAACCACAGGCTTTGGTTCTTCGGGTATCACTTCCGGGATTTCTTTCACCTTTTCCTGTACCTCTTCGGGCTGTTCAATTTCCTTTTCCTGTTTTATTTCCGGTTTGTCTTTCGGTTTTTCCTTTTTGACTTCTTCAATTTTTGGTGCTTCCGGCTCATTTATAGTAACCACTTCTTCTTCAATGGCTTCCGGCTGTTCAGGCTGCATTTTTGGTAGTGGTGGTGGCGCCGATTCAGGGACGCTCACATCGGGTTGCTCCCAACCAACTCCCTGATCGGAATAACCCAAATCCACCTCCACGCCTTCCTCACCGGGAAGCGGAAGCGGCGTAACAAGTGCCATAAATAGCAAACTCACCAGCAAGAGCGAATGAAAAACCACTGTTACTATAAAAGCCCTGCGTTTATCTTTATCTTTTAAAAAACTCATTTTTTTGCTGAAGTTGCCAAAATAACTTTATGCTTTTGATTTGTCTTCTGATTGATATCATTCACCACGTCAATCACGGTTACCACGTATTGAACCGGAACGGTTTTGTCCGCCCGCAGCACAACGCTGGCTTCAACTTGTCCGGCAAGACCGGCACTAAGCCGACTTTCGAGCTGATCAGGTGTTACCCTGGTCTCGCCCACAAAATACTGAAAATTTTCGTTGATATACACCGTGATGGTTTGCTTTGCCATCGTCTTGCTATTGCTCGAAGGCAAAAGCAATTTTATAGCGTTTGGCGCCACCAAGGTGGAGGTGAGCATAAAAAAAATCAGCAACAGAAAAACCAGGTCCGACATGGACGCTGTGCTGAATTCTACACTCCTTTTATTTCTTGTTTGAATAGCCATTTTCCCTCCTCTTATCGTGCCGGTTCGTGCAATACATCCATAAATTCGGTGGCACGTGCTTCCAGCAAATAGACCACCTTCTCAATGCGACTCACCAAAATATTATAAAAGATATAAGCTAAAATTCCCACGATCAGCCCACCGATGGTGGTAATCATCGCCTGATAAATTCCGGACGAAAGCAATGCAATATCGATATTATTTCCGGCCATCGACATATCATAAAACGCTCTTACCATGCCTATTACCGTCCCTAAGAAGCCAAGCATTGGAGCAGCTCCGGCAATAGTTGCCAAACCCGCCACACCTTTTTCGAGCTTACTTACTTCAAGTTTGCCCACATTTTCGATGGCAGCATTGATATCATTGAGTGGTTTTCCGATGCGCGAAAGTCCCTTTTCTATCATTCGGGCAATGGGCGATTGATTGTTACGGCACAACCCGACCGCAGCATCAAGTTTTCCGGCATGAATAAATTCGCGGATATTGTTCATAAAGTGCTTGTCTTTGCTTGAGGCCCTCGAGATTACCAGGTAGCGTTCGATGAAAATATAAACCGCAATGATCGAAAAAACCGCTAAAACGGCCATAATCCATCCACCTTTTAGCGCCAGTTCAAAAACTGAAAAGCGCAACTCATCTACCTGTCCGGGAAGCTCTGAAACACTGTTACTCAAATCGTTAACTACTGTTTGAGCCTGAAGAAGAAATCCAATAAGCATAAATAATTATTTTTGTTAAAAGTAAGGCTTATTCGTGTTTTACAATCAATAACTAGCGCATCTTATCAAATCGCACTGTTTACATAACTCACAATTCGGCACTTTAGTATTTTTGGTTTTAAGTATATCAATCATTCCGGATACCAGCAAACACCGCTGCTGCTATCGGATAAAGCACCCGTGTAGGTGGCAAATATATTTATTTTTCCCTGCTGTTTCAAAACACCTAAAAAAGCAAAAATCATAGCTTCTTTATAGTTTATCAATTGCTCTGAGCCAACTTCTATCTGATGTATACTAAAATGCTTTAGCTTAGTAATCATTAACTTATGAAATGCACCACCACCCGTTACCAATACTTTGCCTCGCGGCAGATGAGCTACAGATCGCGCTATTTGAAAGGCACTATGACCGGCATAGGTACGCGCGGCATCGGCGGGATTGTTACGCCATCGAAGCAATAATTCCCGTTGATTGCTTTCAAAAAACTCACGGCCAAGCGATTTTGGTGGCGGCTTTTTGAAATAATCTTCCGCGTTGAGTGCCTCAAACAACTCAGGAATAATTTTTCCATCCGCTGCCAGCTTGCCATTTTCATCATAAGGAAGTCCGACAAATCCGGCGATAAAATTCAAGCCCTGGTTGGCCATACAACAGTCGAAAGCCAGGCGGTTTCCGTTTTCTTCGAAGGAAATGTTGGCAATGCCACCGATATTCAGACATATTTCATAATCCGCAAAAAGCAGCCGGTCGCCGATTGGCACTAAAGGCGCACCTTGCCCGCCTTTGCTCACATCTTCACTTCTGAAATCATTGATCACGAGGCATTTACACGCATCAGCTATTGCTTGGCCCTGTCCAATTTGCAGCGTCAAGCCCTTTTCGGGCTGATGAAAAACGGTATGGCCATGCGAGGCAACCAAGGTGGGTTTCAGTTGATTTTGTTGGATAAAATCAAGTGTTAGCGCTCCTAAGTAACTACCATATTCCAAATCCAAAGCAGCCAATTTCGGCGAATCAAGGTAGAAAGCCTCTTGTAATTTCTGCTGCCAATTTTCAGCATAAGGATAAAAAGCTGTCTTTTTAATATCATAATACCATCGACCATTTTCCTGCCAGAAATCCACGGCAGCAAGGTCTAAACCATCTAATGAGCTTCCCGACATCAGCCCGACAGCAGAAATTATCGCTTTTGCGCGCTCCATAATTATAAGCGTGGTAAAAGTTTCTCAAGCTGCATACCGCGCGAGCCTTTCAACAACACATCGTAGCCACGCAGCGGTTCTTCCTCCAAATGTTTTACCAATTCATCAACATGGGTAAAATGCAGCCAGTCATCGCCGGCATACACCCGTCCAAACAGCGGCCCGACCAGAAATACTTTTTTGCAATCGAGATCGGTGAGCAGTTTCAAAATTTCGGCATGCTCGTAATCGCTTTCTGTACCAAGCTCCAGCATATCGGCCAGGATAAACGCCGAGCGTTGTCCGCAAATCAGATCAAAGTTTTTTATTGCGGCCTGCATACTCACCGGATTGGCGTTGTAGGCATCCATCACAAGCTTGTTGTGGACGGTGTCAATTTGCTGTGAGCGACTGTTCGACGACTTATAAGAGGCCAGTGCGTCAACAATATCACCCTGTTCGACTTCAAAATAACTACCGATGGCAGCAGCCGCAAGCAAGTTTTCAAAGTTATAATTCCCCATCAATTTCGTTTCAACAAGGGCTTGTCGGTTCTGATATTCATATACAAAAGTGAGGTAAGGATCGGCGGCAATCAGCTCACCGTATACCTGAGAATCTTGCCCTTCGCCATAAGTATAGCGCTTTATATTGGCAGATAATTTCTCGAGCAGCGGATTGGAAGTGTTCACAAATAACATCCCATCATGGTCGTCGATAAAGGAATACAACTCGCTCTTGGCATTGATAACACCGGTTAAGCTGCCAAAACCTTCGAGATGTGCTTTCCCGATATTGGTTATTAAGCCAAAATGTGGCTGGGCAATGCGCGAAAGTGCAGCAATTTCGCCCTGGTGATTAGCCCCCATTTCAATTATAGCAATCTCCGTATCCTCTGCTATTTGTAGGATGGAGAGCGGCACACCAATATGGTTATTGAGGTTTCCTTGTGTAAAAGCGACTTTGTATTTTTGACCTAAAACGCGTGATATCAATTCTTTACTTGTAGTTTTCCCATTGGAACCCGTAATCCCGATTACTTTCGCTTTCAGATTTTTGCGGTGTAGTTTGGCCAGCTCCTGCAAGGCTTTAAGGCTGTTTTCAACCTTTACAACAGCTTTCTGTTGAGGTATTTCAGGATCATCTGCCACGGCAATAGCTGCGCCAGCTTCGAGTGCTTTGTGCACAAATTTATTGCCGTCGGTATTTTCGCCTTTCAGCGCAAAAAACAGGCTTCCTTGTGCTATCTTTCGGCTGTCGATGCTCACGCTTCCTGATTTTAGAAAGGCAGCATACAATGTTTCCATTTTATCCATAAATCCAGTTACTGAGATTTTTTTACAAAAATAGGCTTTCTCGGTTGTCAGCCACTTTTTCTAAAGCAAAAAAAGTCCCAGCATAATTACTGCTGAGACTTTTTAAAACTATTTTTAAGAGAGACTATTTGTTCACCAATGAGCTTCCTACTTTATTCATCGCACAGCGGAAACCAATAGAACTTGATGATTCGTCTTCGTTGAGGAATCTGCGCGTTCCAGGACTCAGATAATAAGGACCATCAGCCCAGGAGCCTCCTTTGTAAACCCGAGCTTTATCAGAGATCAAAGAAGTTTGACCGTATTCATACATCTGATTAGTCATCTCTTTCTGATTATCCGGCTGTTCATTCCAGTTATCTTGAATTGACGACATAAAATCGCCATCACCGTAGTTGACGTTATAGCCTCTGCGGTAATTTTTTCTATTGGCGGCTTCTTCAGGTGTAACTTCCACATAAACCATGCGGCCCAAGGAGTCTTTCTCTGCCAGAAAACCATCCGCATCGCGCTTTTTGTTTTCAAAGACATTACCACGGAAAGGGTTGTAATCAGCCATATCTTCGAAGGTAAGCGGGCGATATACATCCAGCACCCATTCAGAGACGTTGCCACCCATATTATACAAGCCGTAATCATTTGGCCAATAGGAACCAACCTGAGCAGGCAAAGCAGCACCATCATTCAGGCTTCCGGCAACACCCATATAGTCACCACGTCCTCGCTTGAAGTTGGCTACAAAACTGCCATAAAACTTATTGTCGTCAGTACGCAAACCACTGCCATTCCAAGGATATTGGCGTCTTTCAACAATACGTTCTTGCATGGTGTTCCCAACCAAACCTAAGGCTGCATATTCCCATTCGGCTTCTGTTGGGAGGCGATATTTGGGCAATAGTAAGCCATCCTCGAAACGCACTTTACGTACGCCGGTTCCGGTAGGGTCTAAATCAGGCATACCATCTTTTACAATGCCTTCATATTGTCCGGCAAGATAAGCTTCGGTATTAAAATTATTTTCATTTTGCTGGGCAGGATCAAAGTCGAGGATGCCGGCTTTTATCAGCAGCATTTCGTTTACCCTATCGGTACGCCAGTTGGCGTAGTCATTGGCTTGCAGCCAGGTTACACCAACCACCGGATAATCGTGATAAGAAGGATGGCGGAAATAAATCTCTACCATAGGCTCATTATACGACATGCGATTACGCCAAACCAAAGTATCCGGCAGAGCACGTTGCACTACCAACGGAAAATCCTGACCGTAAACACGGTTTAACCAATAAATGTATTCCAGGTAATCGAGGTTGCTCACCTCTGTTTGGTCCATATAAAAGCTGGAAACGGTAACCTGACGTGGCAGATTGTTCCATTCGTACATAATATCTTCTTGGGTAGCTCCCATCATAAATGTACCGCCTTCAATGGCAATTAGGCCCGGGCCTGTGATTTGTTCCTTAGATTCAGCAACTTCAAAGCCCCCCATCTGGGGGTCGTTGTAGTTCCAGCCGGTTGTGCGGGAAGTTTCCTTATGGCAGGAAACGAAAAATAATCCGGCAACCGCTAAGGTAAAAATTGTACTGATTTTTGCAGTTCTGAACATGTGAAACTTTATTTATTACATATAAACGTGTTACTAACTAAAAACCGGGTGACTTTATTGTCCTAATCACCCTTTTTGAATCTTTAATGATACAAAAATTCCATGCAAATGAAATTTCGTGCGCGCCACCGCTACTTCCACCAATTTTCGACAGCGTGAAATCATAGCTGTATCCTATCCTGAAATTTTGGTAATTGATACCGGCCAAAACCATGACGGCATCTATGTTTTCAAAGGCATGACGAAACCAACCACCCAAAACAAAAGGATACATATTAACGTACATTCCGGCATTAAGTTGTTTGAAATCGCCTTGTTGCACAAACATTATATTAGGTTCGACCGTAATATCATCAGGGCGCTGAGCACCCAAACCACCTCTCGAAGCATTGACAACCAATCCGGTATGAAAAGTTAGCTTCATCGGAAGCGCGTATTTATCGTTGCTGTAGAAATTCATTTCGGGTTGGCTAAGGTGATCAGCAGCAATCCCGGCAAAAAAGAAATTGTCGTATCCAAAAAGCAGTCCGGCACCAAAATCAACATTACTTACCTGGTTGTTATCGGGCGATGTTTCCAGCGATGAGGCATTGATACCACCAGTAACAGGATTGATCTGATCGGCGAAAATTAATTTTTCCCAAGAAAGTTTTTCCTGTAAAAAAGCAGCTTTCACACCAAAGCTTATGTCCATATTGCTGGCCAACTGCAACTTATAAGAATAATAGGCATTGATAGAAGTACGGTTGTATGCACCATCGCCCTGCTGATCGTTCATCACCATCAGGCCATAACCGCTATTAATTGCAGCCAAACTTTGATCGTAGGCCACATTATAAGTTAGGTAAGCATTCGACAGGGATGGCCACTGATTGCGATAATTCAAATTAAGTCGCCCGCACTCCGTGTTTCCGGCATACGCAGGATTGAGGAAGAGCGGGTTAGCATAAAATTGAGAAAAAGCAGGATCCTGCGCCTTGACCTCCATTTGAAGTGTAAAAGCGATGATTACAAGCACGACCCAAAATTTCCTTAAAAAATTACAGCGATCTTTTTTCATAGTCAATTCCGAAGCGCAATGTTACAACGTTTTTCTGAAATGGCAAACACTCAAAGACAGAAAAGCGAAACCAACAATAATTAAACTGAATAGGCGTTACTTTTACAAATAATAAGGGTATCACGAATCCTGATCCCCGGCAAAAGCTTTTAGCAGCAACCATCAAGTTATTCAAATAAAAAAGCATGAGGTTTTCAAAAACAAAATCTATTTCAAATCGTTTTAAAGAGATGAAAAGTGATAAGGACTTCTTTCGGAGAAAACATAATAATTGCTTCACTTACAGCTTGTTAAGTCTGTTTTTATTATTTTTTATAGTTTTTAATGCCTCTGCGCAGTTGAGCGATCAATTGCCAATAAAGCTGCAATGGAATCAGCCCGATACCTTAGTGATACCAGGCTATGATCCTTTGGTCAGGCTTCATTTTGAAGAAGCATCTTATAGAAATATGTTGTCTGTTCTGCCTGTTTTTGTGACAACGCAACCCATTTTTGACGCCAATGTGGAGGTGAAATTAACACTTGAAGAAATAATTACCGAACATATTCCTGCAAATCAACTCCTTCACCTTCAAGGGTTAAAGATTAGCGAAGATTTTCAGTTACAGCATGCCGTGCTTGTTTCAAGAGGCACGCCTTATCTGCGGATTTCAGTTACATCGATACGTGTAAAAGACGAAACTTATGAGCGGCTTGTTTCGGCCAATCTGAAACTTGAAATAAATTTCAAAACAGAAGCTGAAAACAACCTTAAAAGCGGAAACTCTTTCGCCAATGAGTCCGTTTTAGCCAGCGGAAACTGGTATAAATTACGCATCCCGGAAACTGGTGTTTACCGACTTAGTGCTGCCGATCTTCAGGCAATGGGGATAGCTACTGGCTCACTCGACCCAAGAAATATTAGGATTTACGGTAATGGTGGCGGCCTGCTTCCAGAAAACAACAAGGCTTTCAGGCACGACGATTTAGTAGAAAATCCGATTGTAGTAGTTGGGGAAGAAGACGGTGTGTTCAACGATAACGACTACGTTTTGTTTTATGCGCAAGGGCCGATGCTTTGGGAATACAACGAACGTACCTCTTTATATGAACATCAAAATAATGCTTATGACAACTATAGTCATGTCTTTGTCAATGTAGATCGCGGCCCGGGAAAACGTATTCAAACACAGCAGCAAGCCACAGGGACTCCAGCAAAGATTATCACAGATTTTCCGGATTTTTTGCTGCACGAAGAAGATATTTATAACCTCACCAATACCGGCAGAACCTGGTATGGTGACCTTTTTGACGTGAGTCTCACCAAAAATTTCGATTTCAACTTTCCCGGAATTGTGCGCAACAAACCCGCACACCTCGCCATCGAATTGGCTGGAAGGGTGCTGCAGGGAAGCGCCTATTTCCAGCTCTATGTTAATGGAAACCTGGAGCGTAGCTTACCAATCGCCTCTACCTCGCCTACAGGCTATGACTTCGCACGTCAAAACCAAGCCAGCTTTAATTTCAATGCCTTGGGAGATCAAATTGATGTACAGCTCAAGTTTAACCGTAGCGTGAATTCAGCCCGTGGATGGATCGATTATATCGCAATTAACGCATGGCGTTCGTTGCGTTTTAATGGCAGTCAGCTGCATTTCAGAAATCCCGAAGTGCTAAATCCTTTGAGCGTGGTGGAATACCGTGTTGCCAATAGCAACGCCAATTTGCAGGTGTGGGAAGTTACCAATCCAGTGCACGTGGGTCGGATAGCCGGAAATAATAACGGCAGCACTTTCAGCTATAAAGCTGGCGGCGGCGAACATAAAAAATTTATCGCCTTTGATGGCAGTAGCTTTTTGAAGGCCGAATTTGTGGAACTGGTTGAAAATCAAAACCTACACGCTGTGCGCGATATTGACTACCTTATTATTAGTCATCCTGATTTCTTAGATCAGGCCAACCTACTGGCAAATATTCATCGCAACAACAATAATATGGTGGTATATATTACCACTCCCGACAAAATCTTCAATGAGTTTTCTGCCGGATCAGTTGATGTTACAGCCATTCGTGACTTCAACAGGATGCTCTACAGCCAAAGCAGCCCGGGTCGTGAGCTGCGGTATCTATTGCTCTTCGGCGATGCCAGTTTCGATTACAAAAACCGTTCGGGTACAGCAATAAATTACGTTCCCACAACGGAATCTATCAGCTCGTTAAACCTTGTCAACTCTATTGCCAGCGACGATTACTATGGCTATCTCGACCTCGACGAAGGAAGTGACGACAGCACCAGTAACAACCCCAGTATCAACCTGTTGGATATCGGCATAGGTCGGTTTCCGGTAAGTACAGTAGAACAAGCCACACAAATGGTGGACAAGGTTGTTTCATATCTCAGAAAAGATGAAGCCACCATGAGGCCTTGGCGTAATTTCATCACTTTAATAGCGGATGACGCTGATCAAAACCTGCACTTATCAGATGCTGAAAAATTATATACCTTATTAGATCAAACCCAAAAAGCTATAAATTTTGATAAGATTTACCTGGATGCTTATCCGCAAATCCCGACACCGGGCGGACAAAAAGCACCTGAAGTAAACGAAGCCATCAACAGGCGGATGGACAAGGGAACACTAATTATGAATTACTCAGGGCATGGTGGCGAAGTGGGCTGGGCAGAGGAACGCATACTTTCCATCGCCGATATCCAAAGTTGGAGAAACCAAGATAAGCTACCCGTATTTATCACCGCCACCTGCGAATTTAGTCGCTACGACGACCACACCCGCACCTCAGCCGGTGAGCTAGTCATCCTGAACCCTGTTGGAGGCGCAATCGCCATGTTCACTACAGCCAGGGCCACATATGCTTCTGCAAATTTGGCACTAAACCGTGCGATATACAAAGACAATATGTTCCTGAAAACCAATGGAGAATATCCACGTTTTGGCGATATTATCAGGAAGTCAAAACTCAATGGCGGCTCCAACGACCGAAAATTTGTATTGCTGGGCGATCCTGCGCTTCAGCTAGCCTATCCGAGTCTTAATGTAGAAACCACACACATCAACGGCGAACCTATTGGCAGCCGACCCGACACGCTGAAGGCACTGGACCAGGTGCAGATTGCAGGTCAGGTAACCGATGAAAGCGGACAACTTATCAGCACGTACAACGGGGTGTTGTACGTAACTATTTACGACAAAGCCAGCACCATCACCACTGCTGGCGATGAAAATGGCTACCCAACAACTTTTGAGCTACGCAACTCAGTGATATACAAAGGAAAAGCAGCTGTTATCCAGGGCAAATTTGATTTCAGCTTCATGCTGCCCAAAGATATCGCTTATAATTATGGTGAAGGACGCATCAGCTATTACGCAACAGATTACCACACCGATGCCAACGGTTATTATGAAAACATTTTGGTTGGCGGCTTTAATGATGAAACCGTAATTGAAGATCAGGGGCCAAAAATCAGGCTTTTTATGAACGATACCACCTTTGTGGATGGCGGAACAACAAATGAAAGTCCAACGCTGTTAGCTTTCGTGACCGACGAAAACGGCATCAATACCACCGGAGCAGGAATTGGACACGACATCACGGCGCAAGTAAGCGGATCAACGCTTAAATCAGCAATTTTAAACGATTATTATGAAGCCGAAATCGGTCGTAGTGCTTCCGGAATGATCAAATTCCCGTTGAGCGGATTAAACCCCGGAACGCATACCTTAACGCTAAAAGTCTGGAATGTTTTCAATAAATCAAGCGAGGCAACCATAAGTTTTGTGGTAGTAAACAGTACCGACATGCATATAGAAAGCTTGTTTAACTATCCTAATCCTTTTATTGACGAAACATTTTTTGTGTTCGACCACAACCAGGCTGGCATGGAAATGGCGATTGACCTTCAGATTTTTGACCTCAGCGGAAGACTCGTCAAGCAAATGAAAGGAGCTATTAAAGGGACGGCATTCCGTAGCGAACCAATCAGATGGGACGGCACTTCGGATAGCGGTCAAAAACTCCCAAAAGGATTGTATATTTACCGCCTGAATGTTACCAACGAAAAAGGACAACAAGCTCAGAAAAATGCTAAATTGATTTTTTACCGCTAATGACAGCAAAAATACACATACATTTAAGTATATTATTTTCAATACTGCTTGGTTTTCAATATAATACGGCAATAGCTACTATTGCCGAAACTGATACCTTAAGCATAAACTGGACGACCCTACAGGAGATGCAACTCAGAGATGGCGGCTTGGCGAGGCTGCTCTATTTTGAAGACGCCATCACCCGGTACGAAACCGCCAGCCTCCCCTGGCAAATAACAGAACTACCACTGTTGAATAATGAAATACCACAGAACCTGCAACTAACAGTAATTGCAGCCGACACGCTCTCCTACTCCACCGAAAACGAACCCGCAGACCTGCAATTTGCAACAACCGATTTCCAGTTTACCACTCAACTGCTTGGGAGTAAGTATTATGCCGCCGTCCTACCGCTAAAATTGATTGAAGGAAAACTGATACGTATCAAAGCCTACCAATTGAGCTATACAATTACTGAAAAGCTGAAAGAAGATTCGGATGGCAGTCCGTCCTGGAAAAACAGCTCGGTATTGACCACGGGAACATGGTTTAAAATCGGCGTAACAGAAAATGGGATTTACAAACTGGATTACAACCAGTTACAACAAATGGGAATAAATCCAGAAGATTTTGATCCTACAAATTTTGCATTATTTGGCAATGGTAACGGCATGCTTCCCGAAGCCAATCACTATAGCAGACCAGACGACCTGATTGAAAATGCTATAACGGTTTATGGTGGAGAAGATGGAAGTTTTGACCCCGGCGACCACATACTTTTTTACGGACAGAGCGCTGTAAAATGGAAATTTAGTCCGTTTTCCAATCAATTTGTCCACGAGCAAAATTACTACAGCGACACTACTTTCTACTTTTTCACACCCGATCTTACCGTGCCTGGCAAACGTATTCAGCCAAAATCGCAAGCCCTTGGTGAACCAGTTTCTACGGTTGATTCTTTTCTTGATTTTCAACTTCACGAAAAAGAGGAGGTAAACCTTATCCTGTCAGGAAAAGAATGGTATGGAGAAACACTTTCCACTGCAAATCATACTGCCACAGCAAGTTTCAATTTCCCAAATTTAATAACCGAAAAACCCGTCGGTATTTATACCAAATACGCCGGCAGATCGATTACGGAAATTACCTACACAAAAATTTTGGTTAACGGCCAAATCGTTGAAGACTCTACAAAAATTTACAAGCTTTCCACTGACAACCCGATGTATGCCCGTGAAAAAATATTTTCAACAAATTTCGTGGCCAATAACGATCAGCTTGAAGTAAAACTCGAGTTCATCGCCCATGAAACCGACTCACGCGTCTGGCTCGATTATGTGCGTGTAAACGCCTGGCGACAGCTTAAAACTGTTGATAATAAGCTGCTATTTCGTTTTTTGGCTACCGACACCCTTCCGACGGTTGTAAACCTTGAAGTTGCTGGTGTTAGTGCAGGAGCGGTCATCTGGGATATTACAGATTTTTCCAATATCAAGTCACAGGAATTTACACACAACAACAACACAGCACGGTTTAAAGTGCCGGCAACCGCACGGCGTGAGTTTTACACTTTCGTACCTCAATCTGCCAGGACGCCTGCCTCTATTTTTCCGGTTAGCAATCAAAACCTGCATCAGCTGCAGCAAACGGAAATGCTGGTTATTACACATCCGAAATTTCTGGCGCAGGCCAACGAAATTGCTGAGCTACACCAAGTAGTTGATCAGATGGATGTTGAAGTAGTTGACGTGAAGCAGATATACAACGAGTTTGGTGGCGGAACAGCTGATATTACTGCGCTACGCGATTTTATTCGTATGGTGTACACCCGCAGCAACCAACAGCTGAAATATGTGTTGCTTTTTGGCGATGCTTCTTATGACTATAAAGACAGAATTCCAGCCAACACAAACTATATCCCTACCTATCAGGCCAGTGGCTCAACTATTGAAACACAAAGCTTTGTGTCTGATGATTATTTCGGCCTAATGGACAATTCGGAAGGAGCCAATATGACGGGTATCCTTGATTTGGGCATCGGACGTTTTCCGGTAAATACGGTAAATGATGCGCAAATTATGGTTGACAAGGTGCGACATTATTTGTCGAAACAGGACGAAGTCAGCGGCCAATGGCGTAACAATATCGCTTTTGTGGCCGATGACGGTAACGACAACATGCATTTCAATCAGGCCGAAACCCTGTCGCGCATGGTGGATACTGCCAGCGCAAATTTGAATGTGAGCAAAATTTTTATAGATGCTTACCCACGAACAGCAGTACCGGGTGGTTTTCGTTTCCCGGATGCCAACAAAGCTTTTGTGAAACAAATAGAAGATGGCGCATTGATTATCAACTACACCGGTCACGGTGGAATTAATGGCCTTACGGACGAACGTGTCTTCACGATTTCTGATATCAACGGGCTGGAAAACATCAGCAATATGCCGTTTTTCATTACCGCCACCTGCGAATTTAGCCGTTTCGATAATCCCGCTTTTGTATCAGCCGGCGAACAGCTGTTGCTCACTTCAAAAGGAGGCGGCATTGCCCTGATGACGACCACCCGACTGGCTTTTGCACACACCAATTTTGCACTCAACAAAAAGGTTTACAAGGCGATGTTCGACCGCAGTGATCCCACTTTCAAACGCCTTGGTGATATTCTTAGACTGAGCAAAAACCCGACCAGTAGCAGCGTGTATAATTTTGTGCTGCTTGGCGATCCGGCACTCAAGTTGGTTTATCCAGAGGCTAAGGTAGTCACCAATAAAATAAATAACACCCCTGCTGGCGAGAGAGAAATAGTGCTTCACGCTATGGCAGAAGTGAGTATAGAAGGCGAAATTTATGATCCCAATGGCAATTTGGCAAGCGATTTTAATGGCTTCCTTTATCCCAAATTGTTCGATAAGAAAACCAAATTTTCCACATTAGGAAATTCCTCTGACAGCCAGCAAGCATCTTTTACCTATTACGAAAAACTGCTATATTCCGGAAAAGTTAGTGTAGTAAATGGCAAGTTTAGTTTCCGGTTTCAGCTGCCACGCGATATTGCCTATCAATATGGAAAAGCTAAATTGAGCTATTACGCCGTTGATACCGTGAATTTTAATGATGCCAGTGGCTATTTCGACCAGCTTGAAATTGGCGGCACAAACCCCGAAATAACACCAGATAAGCAAGGCCCCGAAATAACACTATACTTAAACAACAAAAGCTTCATTAACGGAGATATAGTACCTTCCAATAGCCTGTTGATAGCAGAAATGAGCGATCCGCAAGGCATTCATTACCTGGGAAATAGCATTGGACGTGACATTGTTTTGGAATATATTTCGCCCGACAAAGGCGCTGTTATTTTAAATTCACACTTCGAACCGGAAGTTGATAAGTTTGGCGCCGGCACAATTCATTATCCTTTGAATAAGCTGGACGACGGTCTCTATCATCTTTCCCTTAAAGCCTGGGACTTGCACAACAATTCATCCACAGCCGAAATTACTTTTGTAATCGACAGCAAAGCCAAGCTCGACCTGTATCGGGTACTCAACTATCCGAATCCGTTTAGCACTTCAACAGCTTTTATTTTTGACCACAATAAACCACAAACTGTTTTCGACTATGAAATTACTGTTTATGCACTTGATGGGCGGCCGGTAGTGATCCTCACGGGAAAGACCGGGACTGCAGGTAATCGCTCTGAACCGATTTTGTGGGATGGTAAAGATGCTTCCGGACAAATTATTCCAACAGGAACATACGTTTACCGTATTTTACTCACTGATGAACAGGGCATTCAGCACAACGTTAACCAGGTGATGGTGCGATTGGGAAATTAGTACACTTCGATACAACAATATTAAATATAATTAATCGTTAGTTTTGCACATCAAATTGATAACCTCACTCAAAAATTTATGAAGATCAAAATTCTGTTTCTTGCCGCGCTAATCATTGTGGGACTGCAATCGCAGGGACAAGACTATAATTACAGCAATCTTGCCGGTGGAAATTTAAATGTTATTACAACAGCCGTTCCTTTTTTACAGATCGCTCCTGATGCTCGTGCCGGCGCAATGGGCGATGCCGGTGTTTCTACCAGCCCCGACGTTTATTCTATGCACTGGAATCCAGCTAAATATGCGGTATTTGAAAAAGATATGAGTATAGGTTTAGCATATAGCCCTTGGTTGCGTAATCTGGTACCTGATATGAATCTGGCTTACCTGGCTTTTCATAAACGCATTGACAATATGTCGGCGGTGGCGGCTACTTTACGCTATTTCAGTCTGGGTGATATTCAGTTTACCAATGATCAAGGTATTGAACAAGGCACCTACAGCCCCAACGAATGGGCCATTGACGCGACCTACTCACGCAAGCTTACCGACAGGTTATCGGGTGCTGTTGCCGGACGGTTTATCTATTCAAACCTCACACAAGGACAGTATGTTCAAGGCGCTGCAACATCTGCCGGAACCTCTGTAGCAGCTGACGTTGCTGTGTATTGGGAAGACGATGTTACCTGGTTTAAGGATATCGCCGCCAAATTTGCCTGGGGCGTAAATATTTCAAATATTGGAACAAAGCTGGGTTATAGCGAAGCCAGTATCAAAAAAGATTTTATCCCCACAAACCTGCGTTTCGGCCCTACCCTTACGCTCGAACTTGATGATTATAACACATTGGCTTTCTCAATTGACATCAACAAACTGTTAGTGCCTACGCCCCCTATCTATAAAAGAGACAGCGCCGGAAATAACATTCCTATACCCGGAACAGACAAATTTGAAATTTACAAAGGCATGGATGATGACGTTTCTGTTGTAGGCGGAATGATTCAGTCTTTTTACGATGCACCCGATGGTTTTGGCGAAGAAATGCGCGAATTGAGCCTTGCCGTTGGCACCGAATACTGGTATAACAAAGTTTTTGCTTTGCGTGGTGGTTTCTTTTATGAAGATAAATCAAAAGGCAACCGTAAATTTTTCACACTGGGAGCAGGCTTGCGTTACAACGTATTTGGACTTGATTTCTCTTATTTGATTCCTATTGATTCGAGAAATAACCCGCTGCAAAACACGCTGCGCTTCGCACTCACCTTCGACTTAGGAAGTATGACGGCAAAAAATAAGTAACTATTTGAAATAATAAAAATTCAAAAACCCGTTCACAAATTGAGCGGGTTTTTTTGTTGGTTATTTACTAAACCTCAAAGGTTTTGGAAACCTTTGAGGTTTAAAATAAAAACCAAAATCTTTCTATTCTTCCACTGTTTTCTCAGGAAAGTTTACCAGGTAAAGCTTAGATGTTGCCCGTGTAAATGCCGTATAAAGCCATCTGAAATCGTTGTGATCAGCTTCTTCTTTAACATGCAGGAAACCGGCGTCCACAAAAATTGTGGGCCATTGTCCACCTTGTGTTTTGTGACAGGTTAGTGCGTAGGCAAATTTCACCTGAAGGGCGTTAAAGTAGGGATTTGTTTTCATCTCGGCGTAACGTTGCCGGCGCGATGGGATGTGTAGGTAATCTTCTTCCACGGCAGCCACAAACTTCTGGTAATCAGCTTCTGCAAGAGCGGGGCTATCCGCCATCAGCGTATCAAGCATCAGCTTTACGGTTAATGCGGGATTATCTGGATAATCAACCAAACTAATTTCAGCATCGGCAAAATGAAGCCCATACATTTCTTCGGTATGATGGATGCGATGTACTTCAGCTATATCGCCATTGGCAATAAAGCCGCCTTGCTCCTGATCCTGCAACCAGAAATAATTATTTTTCACGACCATCAACAAATCACCTGCAGACAGCTCGTCTTCCATGCCCAAAATACGGTAACGAATCTCGCTGTTGAAGTTATTGGCACGTTTGTTTGACCGACAAATAATGGCCGCTTCGGTATGGTCGCGACCGCCAAAAGCATCCTGGAGCAATTCTTCAAAACGATCGGGTTCAACCACCATAATATCGTTAAAAGCCTGCAAGTGGAAAAGCGGAAAATCATAAAACTGCCGGTGCATACGTTCACGTAAAAGAGTGGCATTCAATAATATGCCCGATTCAAGTGATTGCCGCATTACTTCTGTGAGTTCAAACTGCGCTGAAGTGATGGCATAAGCGGCTTTCAACATGGCAAAATCAAGTGCCGGGCTATTTTCCAGGCCAACGGGAGGCAGCTGCGCCTGATCGCCAATAAGTAAAAGCCGGCAGGATTCGCCTTCAAACACAAACTCCATCAAATCGTCGAGCAGACTATTTTGAGTACCAAAACCACTCGTTTGGATGCTATCACTTATCATGGAGGCCTCATCCACAATAAAAACGGTATGCTTTTGCTTATTGGTTTTGCGTGCCACTTTTACGCTGCCATCGGCCATAGCTGAGCGCTGATAAAGCTTGCGGTGAATGGTAGAGGCCGGTTTGCCGGTATATTGATTGAGTACCTTGGCTGCCCGACCAGTTGGCGCAAGCAAAACATACTGCTGACCAATTTCCGGCAAAACCTTTACGAGTGTTGTTACCAGCGTTGTTTTTCCGGTTCCTGCATAACCTTTAAGCAGATAGACAGGTTGTTGTTTGGTCGATAAAATAAAAGCTGCCAAATGCTGCATCACCGTGCTTTGTCCGCTCGTAGGCATCAAAGCAAAGCGTTTCAATAAGAGCCGAAACAACATGCCCCTATCCATCTTAAAACGGATATCCGATACCAAAATTCCAGATGATATCTTTCATTTGTGATTGACCTACAACCCAACGCGCCCCAGGTTCCTTGGCGGGGTTTCTAAGCGGCAGGGCGGCATCAAGCCTAAAAATAAAGAAAGAGAAGTCGAAGCGAAAACCAAAACCGGCATCTACCGCCAATTGCTTATAAAAATCGTGAAAATCAAAGGCTCCATCGGGCAGATAAGTATTTTCATTGATGGTCCAGATATTGCCAATGTCAGTAAAAATTGCGCCTTTCAGGAAGCCGGAAATCGGAAAACGGTATTCGAAGCTTGTCTCCAACTGAATGTCACCAATACGCTCCACATTGCCTTCACCATTAAAACCGCCCGGCCCCAACTCTCGAAACACCCATCCACGCATGCCATTAGCGCCACCACCATAAAAACTACGTTCAAAAGGTATATCGATTGAGTTTCCATAAGGCAATCCAAACCCAATTATAGCTCTGAGTACCAACTGATTGTTTTTTGACAGAAGGAAGTACTGTCGGAAGTCAAAATCGAATCTGGCAAACTGTGCATAACGAATACCGAGCAGCTCACGATGATCTCCATCACTACTAATCAGCGGCGTATGGTTAAAAAGTGACAGGAGATTGCCAGATGATTCAAAATTTGCTCTGAAATAACTAAAGTTCTTAATCTTATTGATGTTCTGGTTATTAAATACAAAACTATATTTCAGCCCCAGTATAAGGTGGTTAGAGTATTGATCTTTAATCCTTTGGTTGGTTTCCTGGTCGAGTATTTTCTGAAAAGCAGCAGAAGGATTCACTTTCACACTATTGAGGTTGACCGGTGTGAAAATATGCTGTATAGTATTGCTAGTCATCCAGTCGTAACCAAAATTAGTTTGAACGATTTGCCGGTCATAATTAGCCCTGTGCTGGCTGCTGTAGCCCAGGTTAAAACTTGTTTTAGGCTGATATTCCAACACGAAATTCCTAAACTTTACAGGACTCAAGAAGCGTGGCACAACGAGGTTTGCATTAACACCCAGCTCGTTGGTATTAAAAAGCGCTGCAGTTGTCGTTTGATTTTCTCCGGCAAGCGGTACAACACGCTGTGCTTCAACACCTCCTTTGATGCTAAACCGGAATAACTCAGCACCCCTGAACAGGTTTTTATTAGAGTAGACCAGGCTGCCTCTTAAGCCCAAATCTCCCGCAGAGTTTGTGCCTTCAACCTCCAGGTCGTAAGCGTGTACTTTATTGCGTTGTAGCTCAATTCGCACGTCCAGGAAGTTGGTATCCTGCCTTACAAAATCTGTAAAATCAATTGTTGTAGTAGAAAAAATCCTAAAATTACCCAATCCACGATAGGTTTGTTTAAGCTTTCGCATGCTGAAAGGCTCTCCATTGTGCAGTTGGATAATCTGCCCAAAAGTCTGAGGCCGCATGCGCATATCGCCCACAGAATAAAAATAGAGTTCGTGTTGCTCCCTATTTCTACCCGCAAACACATCAAGCCTGCTACTATCGGTTATGGGATCATTAACCAGAGCGGGTTTAAAATTCGGAAAGACTGTAACTTTATTAATAAAATACCGCTGATGGGCCTTTTGTCCCTGATCGGTATTGATGCTGTCAATCCGCATTTTCACATTCAGGGTATAGTTGCCGAAAATGCTATCAACCTCATAAAAAATAAAGTCTCTTGAAAAATTGTAAAAGCCATTATTTTTCAAATAGTCAGTGATCCTGCCGCGTTCTTCATCCAGTTGGTAAACATTATAAATATTACCTGACTTGAAAGGTGTACTGGCTTTTGGGACTTCAATCCATTCTGCGAGAGCGCTATCAGCAACGGCATACTCAAACGCATTGATGCGGTATGGTGTTGCGGTTTCTACTTTATAAATTACCTCGGCTTTATACTTTATAATCTTCGTTTTAGAAACTACCGTTGAGTTGAAATAGCCAACATTATTAAGGTATCTGGTCATTTGATTGGCAGCAGCTTCGGCAGCACCTTCTTCAAAATACACCGGAGGCGAACCAACTTTTTCATTGATCCATTTCCAGAATTTTTTGTCCGTTTTATCTTTTGTTTGATAATAAACCCACAACGGAAAACGAACACCTAAGAAACTTTTATTGGGTCGCTGACCAACAAACGCGGCTAAATCGGAACGACTAAAACCTTCATTTTTTTCTTTGAGCTCAACGGTATTTTTATGAACGAGATAACTTCCATCAGGGATAAGCCTTCGTGCCGTGCAAGACACAATCAACTGACTAATAATTATCAAAAGTATAAGCTTTAGACCCTGACTCATAAAATAATTTGAACGAACAAAGGTACGTCAAAACCTTTTAAAACAGCCTGGCCCGAAAGGCCTTTTTCGACTGACGAAATGTCAATAAGACGGGTACTTTTACTTACGGAATAGTTTTTGATAAATCTGCTCCATGCAAGACCCAACAGAGAAACACCGTATTACTACCAGTTTTTTTGTCCCAGCCCTGTTTTTACTTCTGATGTGGCTGGTCAAAATTTCCGAATACGTGTTTGATGTCAGCTTATCATTTTTAGGCATTGAGCCACTCAAGATCAGTGGGTTACCAGGTATTATTCTCTCACCATTTCTGCATGGTGACTGGAACCATTTGATGGCCAATTCAGCACCTGTTTTTGTATTGATAGCCGGTTTATATTATTTCTACCGCACTTTAGCTACCGAGATTTTAACACTGAGTGTAGTTTTATCCGGTTCGTGGGTTTGGCTTGGCGCGCGCGATGGCGTACATATTGGCGCCAGCGGTTTGATTTATGCACTCGCTGCTTTTTTGATGTTGAGCGGATTCCTGAGGCGCGACAACCGGCTGATGGCCTTATCTTTTGTTGTGGTGTTTTTATATGGCAGTTTGATCTGGGGTATTTTCCCCGAATTATTTCCAGAGAAAAATATTTCCTGGGAGGGCCATTTAAGTGGTTTGTTGGCCGGTGTAATTTTGGCTTGGTTTTATCGCAAACAAGGCCCTCAAAAAAGACTTTATTCTTGGGACATAGAGAAAGAGGAAGAAACCTCCGAAACTGCCGAAACCACAGCTCCGCTTGATGTTCCAGAAAATCAAACATCGGAAGAACGCCCTTATTGGGACATACCACAACCCGATAAAAATGACTTGACGGTGGTTTATCGCTTCAAAAAGAAAGGCAGTACTTAGGAGCTGTTCTCAAATCCTTAGGCTGCTTTTTTGCGCATCAGCAAGCGATCGAAAACCCATAGTAGCAAGGCTGTTCCCAGGCCAATTCCAGTAAACAAATACCAGATATTTCCGGGCTGATAAGTTTGCCACAAATAATTTGTAAGCTCATTGATGGTCATATTATAATTGCGCGCTGCTTCCAGAAACAGGTCGTTTTGCGTAAATTGATCCGAAAGTGCCGGCATTTCGATGCCTTTTATTGCCAGATCACGGCGCAGCAGTTGCAATTTATCAGCCCAATCAGCATAGACAGGTCCGGATAAAATTCCTGCCAAAAAGTTTCCACCCGACATGGGCAAAAACGAGCAACCCATATATAAACCCAGCTTATCTTTTGGCGCTATACGGCCGATATATTCTGTGATTTTCGGTGAGCTGGCCATCTCTCCAAACGCGAAAATCAGGATAGAGAAAAACAGAAAAAACGGGCTGTTAAACATAAAAGTTAACCCAATACCAATAGAGGCGATGACGATCCCAACAATCATGGCGCTGATAGGCCGCAAGCGCATTACGATTCCCGAAACCACAACTTGAAACAGCACAATATAAAGCGCGTCGAGGTTTAAAATCATTTCAGGGTTTACCGTTCCCTGCGCCGTGCCAAAAATACCGGCCAGCCATGGAGAAAGTTCAAAAAGCCAGTCGTAGAGCCCACGCGTATTTACCCATTGATCTATAAAGACCGGCAGTGTATAGAACAACTGAAAATACATGCTCCAAAAACCTACGATAATGAGCAGAAACAGGAAAAACCTAAAATCTTTGAGTGCGATAAAAATATTTTTTAGCGCCTGTGCGACCGACTTTCTCAGGCTAAGCTCATTGGGAACACGATCGGGTTCTTTGTAAAAAAACAAGACCAGCACAAAGTTAAGCGCGATAATACCGGCACTTACGTAAAACACATAATCCCAGGAGGTTTCACGCAATTTGCTGGCAACAAAAGGGCCTATCATCGCGCCCAAATTCACCATCATATAAAAGATCCCAAAGCCGATGGAGGAGTTTTTCTCGTTGGTAGTTTTAGCAATGGTAGCAGAAATAACAGGTTTGAAAAGTGCACCCCCGATTGCAATAAAGAAAAATGCTGCAAAAACCAGGCTGTAATTGGTGAGATGACCCATTATCAGGTAGCCCGTTGATAAAATCCCAAATGAAAGCAACAAAACCTTTTTGTAGCCCAGCTTATCAGCAATAGAGCCAGTAATCACGGGTAAGAAATAAAGCATAGCCGATACAATTCCCATCATGCTTCCCTTTTGTTCCTGCGTAAAACCAAGGGCGCCGGTATCCGTTGAAGCTGTTAGATAAATCGCCAGTACATTGAACATCCCATACCAAGCCCAGCGCTCAAAAAGCTCTAAGGTGTTGGCTGTCCAAAAGGTCTTTGGGAAACGTGAAAACAGCTTTATTGTCATAACTATTACATTTTAAATCAGCATTTTAGATATATTTTTTTTAACTTCTTGAAAAGAAGAGCTCAAAGGCAAGACTTACAAAGACTATTTTGAGAAAACATACCTGCTAACCCTATAGGAACATTGCCCCATGGCGGGTGCGGTGGTTCTTTGAAAGCCCAGTTCGCGCACTTTTTCAATGGTTTCTGTGGTTTGTATAATCAAAACAGCGTCAACCACCACACTCATGCTCATGCTGCTTCCGGGAGGAGTGCAGGAGGAGGATGCGCCTTTGTACCACATATTTTTTACCGGAATTTCGGAAGAGGCAAGCTGTTTTATAAGTGCCTCTACATCAAAATCGTATGCCGGCCTGTCTCCTTCAAATTGATAGGTGTAATACACACCTTCGGGAAAGTTGTAGGCTTCAGTTTCGTGGTCTTCAATTACTTTGCTCACGACTTTTTGAGGTGTATTTTTGGTTGAGCTACAGGCTGTAAATGACAACAGTATGGCAGCGAATAAACTGATTATGGACAGATTTTGTATTTTCATAAATTTAATTGTATTGTAAATATTTTGGTAAATATACGGAGAGCGAGTCAGCTTTTGGCACCAATTGCTGCAAAATTTCCCAATTGGCAATCATTCCTGTGCGTTCGCGGTAGTTAAAAACTGCTTTTGTGAGACCATAAGAAAAATAAGGATGTCTTACAACTTGCTTAAAATCAACAAAGTTAATGCGCAGAGGATCAATATTAGCAGTGTCTATTGTTAGGTAATCGACGAATTTATCGAGCCTTTCTTTATCCATGCCATAGACTTCAAGCAGTTGGTCTTGATGAATATAGCCTCCCAAAATTTCCCTATACCTAAGGATGCGATGCGCGAACCAGGGCCCCACTTGCGGCAGTTGGATTAAGTCCAGCGAATCGGCACTATTCAGTTCTACATCTCGAACAGCTTGCCGCTTCTCTGCCGAAACAGCTTTACGCACCTTATTTTCCGATTTCATCACAGCTTTAGCAAGCTGCACATTGCCGTGAATCGGAATCACTATAAAAGGCTCAAGAATCTCGTACTCTGTTGCTGTGATGGAATAAATCTTTTTCAGGTCTTCTTTCCTAAAAAACCGGCCGCCTTTTTGCTCGTAGTTTTTGATATTGCGAATCTGGTTATCCTGCAGTCCAAGCTTTTTCCAGTCCGATTCAGGGAGTTTATTGGGGTTAAATATAAAAGGATTCAGCCTGTCAGCAGCAGCTGAATAGTCAGGATTTACAGCATCAAAGTGTTCTTTCCTATGCTGTTCCTGATGCGCTTGTGCACTTTTGTGGAGGCTCAAAACAGAATCCAGTTGGTGATCGCTAAAAACCGGATTGACAGGAATTGACAAAGGAAAAAAGCTGATTCCAATAAACAAGAGCAGCATGATTAATAGCGCAGTAACAGCCAATTGCTCTCCTCTGCTAAAATCAAACTGTTCTTTAAATCCCATTGCGATAAGGTTTTAGCGTTTTTAAATATTTACAAATCGCCTCCACCGAAAAGACTAAAAAATCCCAGGCCGTGCAAAAAAACAAAGGCAATAGCAACGGGAGCTATAAATCGAATAATAAACAAATAGGTATACTTAAAACGAGCGCGGAGCTTTCCTTCGTTTGAAAGTTCAGCAAATAGCAATGGTTTAGGCATAAACCAGCCAACAAACAACACAATTAGCAAGCCGCCTACCGGCAACATAACATTGGCCGATACCAGCTCAAGCAAATCAAATAAGTCACGGTCTCCAATACCCAATACTGACCAGGGTCCTTGACTCATAGTGCAGGCCACGCCAAGCAATGCAACGGAAGAAGCGGCGAGAATTGTAGCCTTTTTTCGGCCTAATTTTAACTCTTCCGAAAGGTAAGCTACCACCACTTCAAGCACTGAAATTGTTGAAGTAAGTGCTGCAATTGAAAGCAATACAAAAAATATCAGCGCAAAGAAATAGCCACCGGCCATCTGATCAAAAATCAAAGGTAGTGTGATAAAAACCAGCCCTGCTCCTGACTCTGGGGCGATACCGAAGGCAAATACCGCGGGAAAAATAGCTACACCGGCCAAAATGGCAATAGCAGTATCCGCTGCCGATACTGAAAGGGCGGTATGGCCGAGATTTTCTTTTTTACCAATGTAAGAGCCATAAGTTATCAGCGTTCCCATGCCAATAGAGAGCGAAAAGAAAGACTGCCCCAGAGCTTCGAGAACAACTTTTCCGGTGATTTTTGAGAAGTCGGGTTTGAATAAAAACAGTAAACCTTCGGAAGCGCCCGGCAAGGTTACGCTTCGTACGCTAAGAATTATAATAATCAACAGCAGCAGCGGCATCAATATCTTGGTGTATTTCTCAATGCCATTTTTTATTCCTTTGAAAACGATAAAAGCAGTAAACACCATAAAAATATTCTGCCAAAGCAAAGGGCGCAAACCACTTGTTCGGAATAGTTCAAAATTGGTGTTCAGGGTTGCTGCGTCTTTCCCGGCAAAGCCATCGCTAAAAGCCAGAAACAAATATTCGAGCGTCCAGCCGGATACTGTAGTATAAAAAGCCAGGATAAAAAAGGCGGCACTAATACCCAAAAACCCGGTTAAGTGCCAATAACTCCGTGGCGCAAGTCTTTTGAAAGCACCCACCGGATTGCTTTGGGTGCTGCGCCCAATTAAAAATTCCGAGAGCATCACAGGCGCGCCAATGAGTACGATAAACCCAATATAAATCAGCAAGAAAGCTCCTCCGCCATTTTCACCGGCCACATAAGGGAAACGCCAAATATTACCGAGTCCAATAGCTGATCCGGCTGCGGCTGCTATTACACCCGCCTTTGAAGTAAAACTATCACGCTGATTATTTGTTTGGAGTGCCATAAAATCTGTTTTTAAGCAAAAAGACCTGCAATAATATGAAAACAAGCGCAAACAACAAAGCATTTCAGGCGCAGCCTACAAAAGAAAAGTGGGAATTTTTAATTAAATACAACTTTTGGTGATAAAAGAATGATTCTTTTATGCAGGATACAGTCTGTTAACTTGGAATTTAGGGCGCAACTGTTTGATGTCGCAGGATAAGTCGCGGCCTCACTTGGCCACGCGCCAGCAAAGCTTATTCGTAGCGCAAAGCATCTATTGGATCGAGTTCTGCTGCTTTTTGGGCCGGGATAATTCCGCTGAGTAGTGCCACGAAAAAACAAAGCACAACAGCCATAAAAATCCATATCCAGGGAATGATAAAAACACTTCCGATTGCGATGGAAAGTAGGTTTCCGATTCCAATACCAAATAAAATCCCCACCAGGCCACCAATCTGAGCAATCACAACGGCTTCCATCAAAAACTGATTTCTGATTGTTCTTTTTGTTGCACCAACTGCCTTACGGATACCGATTTCGCGTGTACGTTCTGTTACAGAAACCAACATGATATTCATCAGGCCGATAGCAGCTCCAAATAAGGTAATCAGTCCAATAAAGGTGGCGCCCAGTCTGATTTGACCGGTCAGGCTAAGCAACATATTAGCGACGTTATCACTTTTTTCAATGTTAAAACTCTCTGGATTCCCGAGAGCATCATCACGGATTATTCTAAAAATTCCGGTAGCCTGACCCACAGCAGCATCCATCTGCTTCGGCTCCGAAACCCGCACACTTATACCATAATTCATGTTTGGGCGAGAAAAATACTGTCGCACATTACTTAGTGGAATCAGGCAGTCGCGGTCGCCGCTAAAGCCCATGCTGGAGCCTTTTTCCTTGAGTACTCCAATAATACGGTAGCGCCCTGGACCAACAGTAATAATCTGACCTACAGGATTTTGATTATTCTTAAACAAACTTTCCACGATGGCTGAACCTACAATAACCACATGCGCCCCTTCGATGGTTTCGCGAGCCGTAATATTGCGCCCGAATTCAATTTCAAAACCCGAGTTATAGATATAGTTTTCGTCAATACCGACTACTGCGATATTTGGATTGGTTTTTTCATTTTCAAACTTCAGGGTTGCAATCCCCGTCCCCCGCACCGAAATACTGGTTGAAACAGGCAAATCAAAGCGTTCTTTAAAAGAAATTGCTTCCTGATAGCTGATGAATTTATTGGCTTTAGGCCGCGAGCGATTGCCTCCCATATGCACCACCATGCCCCTGTTTTGGATATTGAAAGTATTAGAACCCATCATCGAGAAATTCTCCGCGAGGAAATATTTCATGCTGTCGATTGCGGTAAGGATTCCTACCAAAGCCATAATACCAAACGCAATAATAGCAATGGTTAAGGCGGTACGCAGCGCATGACTCCTGATGGAATTAAGCGAGATGCGTATGTTTTCGGCTATCAATTTGTTCATAGGTTGACCCGCTTGAAAAGTATTCGTTGATTAGTCTTTTTGACCGTAGGCCAGATCACCTGCATCGCCTAAGCCCGGCACAATATAAGCCTGTGCCGTTAGCTCATCGTCAACACCGCCCAGCCACAAGGTGATATTGTGCAGCGACAAATTTCGTTTTATATACTCCAGGCCTTCGTTGCTGGCCAACACGGCAGCGATATGAATATGTTTGGGCATTCCATGAGCAAGCATCCCTTTTACCGTTTTAACGATAGAAGCGCCAGTAGCAAGCATTGGATCGTTCAATATCAGCACTTTGCCTTCTACTGACGGACTTGAAATATACTCAACACGAATCGTAAAGTCTTGATTTTTATGGTATTTGCGATAAGCCGTGATAAAGGCATTGTCGGCCCGATCAAAATAGTTGAGCAAGCCCTGATGTAAGGGTAGTCCGGCACGCAAAATGGTTGCCAACAATGGCTGTTCAACCACTTGCATCATTTGAACGGCACCGAGTGGGGTTGTTACTTCAACAGGTTGATATTCAAGAGTTTTACTAATCTCATAAGCAAATATTTCACCAATCCGCTCCAGGTTGCGCCTAAAACGCATGCGATCTGTTTGTATTTCAACGCTGCGAAGCTCTGCAACAAATTGATTGAAAACGGAATTGGTTTCTCCAAGATTATGAATGATGGCCATAGTTGATAAGTTATGGAGCAAAAATAACCAATTAGAAGCAGAAAGTCTAAGCCAAAGTCAAATATTTCATTTTCTTTTTACTAAACGCAGGGCAAGACGACCTAAAAAGGGCAATCGGTTGATTTTTACACCTGGATAATAGGTTTTTTTACTGCCAAAACCTCTGTAATAACGCGCTAAACCATCCTGATCTGAACCCTCGAAATCAAAAACAAGTTGTTTTTGGCTGTGTGACCGGATTACTTCATCAATCAAAAAACTAAGGGCGTGGTTTTCTTTGGCTTCCTGGTTTGCTCCCGAAAACAAAAACACCAGTTTTCCGTGACTTCTCATAAAAATAGCGCCAGCACATAACTCATTTGGCTTGCTGTAAACACCGTAAATAAATGCTTGCCCGCGGTAAATCCCTGTATAGGCCAAATGCTTTAATCTATTGTATTCCAAGTCATTCCAATGACTGATAGTACGTCCCCTGTTTTCACGAAAGAGCTGAATCACATCCTCTGGTCTCACATTTTTAGCCAGCTGCAAATTATGCTGAGCCACCTTCTTCAGGTTTCTTTTGGTATTAGTGCTGTAGTTTTTGTAAATCTTTTCGTAGTCATTGATTAGATCCAGCTCGTGGTTTTTATGCAGGCTAACTCCCAAAGTGCTTTTTTCGAGCTTGTTATGGGTATTCAATCTGATTTCTGCGAAGCGATAATTTTTTGGGATAGCGTCCAGAAATTCTAATACGATCTTCTGGTTGAGGATAGTGCGCGAAAAAACGCCAAGCTGTTGGGCGAAAAATGGCTGAAACAAATAGCTTAAGCCATATTTACGCTTTCCGGTAAGCGGAAAAACCCGTTCATAATCATTTTCTACTAAGGCATTCCAGTCTGGATGAACGATATCTAAGTACCACGACCAGGCATACAGATTGCCGTTAAAGGCATTTTTTATGCAGGTATCCCATTTGATTTTGTCGATTTCCGAATGCCTCAAAAACTTGATCATAGTGTTAACTTATTAAGGCATAGCAGCTTTTATAATCGACTCAAAAGCGGTACGCCAACCAACCCAGCGTTTTTGTTCGCTCAGACTTTCGTTATGCCACAGCAAAATAAAAGTACCTCCCACCGCTTTCACCGACTTAATGAGTTCTTCGGCCTGCATAACAGCTTCTGTTGCACCCACTTTCATATAATCGCGCAAGGTGCCATCCATCAAGGTAAAAGGATGGATACGTAAATTTGTAATCACATCATGATCAAGATCATAGAAATAAAAATCATCAGCAATGCCCGCTCTAAATCCCGGCTGGCTGGCATAACCCATCGTGTAGTCGTCTTCAATATCCATATCGATGAGGTTGTGATAAGTTACTGGCAGGTTCATCCGCAGAAAATGCTGCCGGCTTTTGGTCACTTCCTTATTTAGCACACGACTCAGGCTCTTGATTTCTTGTTTAAGCAGCGACTTATCCTCAAAAGAGGCATATGACGGGTGAATACCTATCTCGGCATAATCGCCCAGGTATTTGATGAAATTTTGAAAATGCCGGTTTCGGACTGAAATATTTTTATCAAATTGGCCATAATTTGCAAAAAGAATAAAATAAAGCGGCCTTAGGTTGTATTTTTTTTGAATATCAAGCTGATAGGCAAAGGTATCGAAAGGATCATTTTGCTTGCGTCTAAGCACTTTTGTGCGCTGTCTTATCTCGCCAAAATCCGCCTTGAAAAAGTCTTTTACGTAAGATCCGGCACTTCGCACCAAACCTTTATGCAAGTAGGCCCAGGTGGCATCAACATCATAAGTGAGCTGAAACCTATAGGTTTTTTCACGAATTTTCAAGGCAGGAAAAAAGTATTGCAAGCGTCTGCCAAATGCCTTAATCCAATGGTTTACAACAGGCTTTTGAAATATTCCTGTTTTTCTGAAAACAGAACTATCAGCTTCAAACCGACCATGCCTATCGCTAACGTAAGGCAAATACTCCTCGTAGCGGCTGACTAGAAAAAAACAGGCGGCAAACACATCAAAAGTCATTATCGACTGCTTGTGAAAGACAGGAAAAATAGCTTTAATGTCCTCAAATTGAAATATTTTCAGCTCCTGGCTTACGATTTCACGCTCAAATAAAAGCTTTACAGCTTGCAGGTATGGAACACCTTCAATAGGCTGATCGCCGTAAAAAAAACGCGGCCCTTCAAAGGCTGACAATAGCTGCTGATCGGTAGTAAATTCATAAGGGAGGCCAAGCTGTTCAACAAGCACCAAATCAAAGATATAGCGCAAACGATTGGTAACTTTAGATACTCCGATTAGTAGTTTGTCCATAGTAGATGTCGTTTTTAACGGCAAAAGGCAAAATTAAAGGAAAAATCGACACCAAAACAGGGTAGCTGCAAGTCAGGGTGCGACGGTGAAGCAACGCTAAAATCTCGCGCACTGACTGCAAAACTTTAGTCAGGGTGCGACTTTTCCAGCAACGCTATTTTAGTCGCGCCCTGACTTTGTATCAGCGTCCTGACTTTACAAAATTTCATGTACTTTTGAGGCAAAATTCATTGCCCTCATGGAAAATTTCATCGTCTCCGCACGCAAATACAGGCCCGTCACTTTTGATATGGTGGTTGGCCAGCAATCTATAACCTCCACCTTGAAAAATGCCATACGCAGCAACACCCTGGCACAGGCATTTTTGTTTACCGGTCCGCGCGGCGTGGGCAAAACCACCTGCGCACGTATCATGGCAAAAACCATCAACTGCTTCAACCCGACACCCGAGATGGAGGCCTGCGACCGTTGCGAATCCTGTGTTTCGTTTAACCAATCCAACTCCTTTAATATACACGAGCTGGATGCCGCCTCCAACAACTCGGTTGACGACATCCGAAACCTGGTAGATCAGGTGCGCATTCCGCCGCAGGTAGGTGCCTATAAAATATACATCATTGATGAGGTGCACATGCTTTCACCAGCGGCTTTCAACGCCTTTCTGAAAACCCTCGAAGAGCCACCGGCCTATGCCAAATTTATTTTGGCAACCACCGAAAAGCATAAGATCATCCCAACTATCTTATCACGCTGCCAGATATTTGATTTTAAACGCATCACCCTCGAAGATATCAGCACACATTTAGAATATGTAGCCAGCAAGGAAGGCGTGAATGCTGAAGCAGAAGCGCTGGCCATTATTTCTCAAAAAGCCGATGGCGCCTTGCGCGACGCCCTCTCCATCTTCGATCAGATGGTCAGTTTTGCAGGCAAAAACATCACCTACAAAGATGTGATTGCCAACCTGAACGTGCTGGATTATGAATATTATTTCTCGATCACTGAAAACATACTGCAAGCTAATACCAGCGCTGTTTTGCTCACGCTGAATGAGATTATTGAGAACGGCTTTGATCCACAACATTTTATTCATGGCATGGGAAGCCATTTGCGCAGCCTGCTCGTGAGTAAAAACCCGGAAACGGTGCGCCTGATGGAGCTTAGCAAAAGCCTACAGGATCGCTATGCTGACCAGGCAAAGACTTGCAGCATGGAGCTTTTGCTGGAAGCGCTCGACATCAATAACCGCTGCGACATCAACTACCGAAACAGCAATAATAAGCGACTTCATCTTGAAATTGCACTTTTGCAGATGTGTGCACTCTCAGGACAAACAGCTCCCAAGCAACAAGTAGTACCAAGTTTGGCGGCTAATAAACCTGCTACTTCTGCCACTCAGAATCCTGTGGCACAAGTAAATACCAGTACAACAGCAAAGCCAGCCAGGCCGCAAACCACAACTCCAGCACCTCAAACGCCACAAGCTACTGCACCTGCTGCGCCAAACTACGGGCAGCAGCAAGCCGCGACCAACGCCTCTACCGAGCCAAAACATCAGGTGAGAGAAGCAAGTCCGAGCCAGATGAGAGGGACACGCACCATTTCAATCAACGATACGGAGAAAAAAGTAGAAGAAAAAACGGAAGAACCTGAGCCGGAAACGCGTGGCGACTTCAACCAGGAAATGCTTTCGGCTTCCTGGGCGGAGTTTGTGAACAGCTACAAAGCTGTTTCGCCAAGCTTTGCCAATGCCATCGGCCAGTTCGAGCCTCAATTGGCTGAAAACTTTGAAATAAAGTTCACCATTGAAAACAGCTTGGTAGCCAGCGACAAACTCAATATGAGCGCACTGTTCGATCACCTGAAAAAGTCGTTCAACAACAATCAGCTCAAGCTCACGCCGGTTATCTCTGACAAACCCCGCAAAGTGGAAGCCTATACCGACAAGGAAAAGTTTGAAAAAATAGCAGAACTCAGACCACATTTGCGTCAGTTGAAGCAGGAGTTGAACCTGGAAGCCAGTTTTTGAGTTGTCTTTGCAAGAAAAACCGGATATAACTTTGTGTTTTTCAAGACAAATTATGCGGTGAACTCCTGACTACCGGCTTTTATTATACGATGAACACAATTAAGATAGACATTTCCGGAAAATCATTTTTGATTAAAGTATGCCATAACAAAAAAGAACTTGCAGTAATCAAAAAGCTGGATGCGCTTGTCTTCAGCGCACATCAGGGTATTTCAGACGCACTTTTACAAGCCATTTTTGAACAGGGCGGCATCTTGGTTTACAAAATCAATAATCAAATAGTTGGCGAAAGCCAAGTACTCATTACGTCTGCCACAGGACAAAAAATCGAAAACAGTACTACAGCTTTATTTTATGGCACAGCGGTGCTGCCTGAATTTCGCGGACAGCATATCGGTGAAGCCTTGGCAATGGCGCAGGAGAGAGTAGCCGTATCAAATGGAAAAACACGCGCACTGCTTAGCGTGAGGCCCGAAAATGCCGCCAGTATATGCCTGCGCATGAAATTAGGATTTACAATAATAAGCTGGCAGGCTGACTATTACGGAAGCGGAAGGCTAATCATGGAGAAAGATTTAGTCGCGCAAACAATTTCAAACTCAACAGCTCCCGGCAAGTTAGTGAAAACAATTATCCTGAAAATTGGTGATCAGCCTGATGAGTATGCCCGCAAGCAGATAGCGGCCAGTTTTGAAAGTAAATTACAGCCTGTTGCCTACCGTATAATTAGCCCGACGGAAGCGGTTATTGCCTTTTCAAAATAGTTTGTTGGTTGACGGAGTGATTTGGCCTTTTTAGGCAAAATCGTTGCTATTATTTGACACGCATTAAAGATCCATTTTTCAAGTTTTCCCATTTATTATTCGTAGCCTTCTATTTATTATTCGTAGTGGGCTGAACCAGTTGTTTATCTTAATTTTAAGCCATCAAAACCACCAAAAATCAAGGCTATGAAAAAAATTGTACTACTTTTAGTCGTGTTGCTTTTCGGATGTTATAGCATTCAAGCTCAAACGACGCGCCACAAAGGCAATCCAGAGAATTTTGAAGTATTAAATATCGAACCTGTAAAAGCCAAAATTGTAGAAAGTTTTTCAGACAACTTTGAAGGCTACACAGATTTCGCGCTTAATTTTGCGCCCTGGACTTTGGTTGACGTTGACGGAGGCCCGACTTATGGTTTCGAAGGCATCGACTTCACCAACGAATACGCACCAATGGCCTTCATTATTTTCAATCCGGCTCAAACCGTTCCTGTCATGACCGGCACAGGTATTCAACCCCATAGCGGCAACAAATTCGCAGCCAGTTTTGCCAGTGAAGCAGCTCCAAACAACGACTGGATCATCAGTCCGGAAGCAGATCTGGGCAGTAATTCAAGCCTGTCTTTCTGGGTAAAATCTTATACCGCCGACTACGGTTTAGAGCGCTATCGTGTTGGCGTCTCTACTGGTGGCACGGCTCCCGGCGACTTCACCATTATTTCAGCCGGCACTTATCTCGAAGCTCCTGCAACGGCCTGGCAACAAAAAACCTTCGACCTTAGTCAGTTTGACGGTCAAACAATCCGCGTAGGCATCAATTGCGTTTCCAATGACGCCTTTATTTTTATGCTTGACGACTTTGAAATCAACACAGAAACTACTCAGGGCTCGTCACTTACCGGAACAGTATCCGATGCTTTCGACGGAACTCCGATCGCAGACGCAACCGTTTCGGTGGCCGGATTATCGGCTATTACTGATACCTATGGAAATTACACCATCAATAATATCCCCGAAGGGATGTTGACGGCAGATTTTGCGGCTAATATTACCAGTGGAGAAGCCCCTTTAAACGTGAATTTCTTTGACTATTCAAGTGACGGCTCGCATGTGGTTTCCTGTTCCAAAACCGGTTACTCTACCTATATCAACAATAACGTAAACATCCCGCCGAATGGTAGCCTAACGCTAAATATCTCACTCACAACTAATTTGGCCGCAGGGCAGATGCGTTTTGTGATAAACTGGGGTGCTGATCCGCGAGACCTCGACTCGCACTTGAATACTCCAGAGATTGAAGGAAGCACGCATCATGTTTTTTATGGTAATCAAGGAAATGCTACCTCTGCACCTTATGCCGCACTGGACTACGACTACACCCAAGGTTATGGCCCCGAAACTATGACAATTTATAATTTCTTCAGCGGCACTTATCAATATTATATTTATAAATATGCCGGCAATGGTGAAATAACTACATCACAGGCCGTTGTGCAAATTTATAATGATGCAGGATTGATGCAAACACTGCAGGCACCGACAAGCGGGACTGGAGACTACTGGTATGTCTGCGATGTCAATGGAAGCACCGGACAGCTAACCATTAAAAACGTGATACAGGGAAACGAACCAGGTTCGGGCAAAGAGAGCGTTTACCCACCAAAAATCAAAGATGACGCCAAGAATGTTACTTCCTGGAACTGGAACTTTGGCGATGGCGCAACTAGCAGCCAGCAAAACCCAAGTCATGTTTATACGACCACCGGCACTTATACTGTTTCTTTGACGATTGGCAATGGCGCCACTACCGCTACAGAAACCAAAACTGCTTATATTAATGTGCGTGGAGCCGCAGGAACGGGATCACTGAGCGGCATGGTGAGCAATGCTTTAAATGGTGAACCCATCGCAGGCGCTCTGGTGAGTGTGGCAGGGCTTTCTGACATTACCGATGCAGCAGGCAATTACCTTATTGAGAATGTGCCGATTGGCCAACTCACGGCCAACTTTAACGCAAATCCATCGAGTGGACAATCGCCACTGTCGGTTAACTTTTTCGATCAAAGCACCGAAAACAGCAATACCGTAACTTGCAGTAAAACAGACTACAACACTTACTCCAACAACCAGGTGATAATTCCTGCCAACGGACATCTCACGCTGAATATCTCACTTTCGCCCAATTTGGCAGAAGGCCAGATGCGCTTTGTGCTAAACTGGGGAGCAAGTCCAACAGATCTTGACTCGCACCTGCTTACTCCCGTAATTGAAGGACAGGAACACCATATTGCCTGGTACAATGAAGGCAGTGAGACCAGTGCTCCGTTTGCCGCGCTGGATTACGATTACACAGATGGATATGGCCCTGAAACTACCACCATCTACGATTTTTATGCCGGCACCTATAAGTACTTTATTCACAACTATTCCGAATCACCGGCAATAACTACCTCACAGGCGGTGGTGCAGATATACGGACAAAGCGGACTGCTATACACCTTGCAAGTGCCGACGAACGGCAGCGGCTTAATTTGGTATGTATGTGATATAGATGGCAGCACAGGTCAGGTTACGATCCGTAATACCATACAGCAAAATGAGCCGGGCAGCAATGCAAAAACCAGTTATCCGGCTAAGGAACACGAAAGCAAAAGTATTCTATCCTGGCAATGGAATTTTGGCGATGGAAACACCAGCACAGTGCAAAATCCCACACATGTGTACAACACCAATGGCAGCTACACCGTGAGCCTTAGCGTTACTGATAACACCGGAAACAGCAGCACCGAAACCAAAACAGCTTTTATCCAGGTTAATCCTCAAGGGATTGAGGAACAACAGCAAGTGGCATTAAAGATATTCCCGCAACCTGCTGAAAGCCAAATCAACCTGGAGTGTGCAGAGACAATTGAAACTGTTATGATTACCGATCTAAGTGGTAAAACGCTGATGCATAAAACCTATGACACAAAAAATATTGTGCTAAATGTTGACCATTTGAAAAATGGTGTATATTTGTTAGTCGTTATTACCGAAAAAGCTAATATCGTCAGAAAGATTACCATGAGGTAAAACAGCCGTTTAATCAATCCTGCCGTGGGCCGATTTATAATCAGCCCGCGGTTTTTGTATTAAATAGGCAAGGTTAGAGACGCACGACCGTACTTCTCTAACCATGCATCAATTAATAAATTGGGTTTGTTGCCTGAAAATTGGTGTACAACTTTACAAGGTTGGTTTGATCGTTAGAAGAAAAGGCTCGTGCGTTATAAGAAAAGCTATAAATATTAAGGCAAAGTTAAAATTATGAAGTGAAATGCCAGTAGCGTTTAGCAAGCTACAAAAAGGCATCTTTGGCTTCAATTGGGCAGTCAAACTGGCCTAATGGGTGTTTTTTGGGTGTAAAGCGTCTCTGATTTGTGCGTAAGAGCTGTTTAGGAGAGCATAAAAGGATCGTTTTTGGTCGAAAGCGGTAGTTTTTAACTCGTGAGAGGCAATTAGGGTGTTCGGCATGAGAATATTCCAAGAATGGGATGGTTTTTAGGGGTTTAAACCTTGTTTGAGTTAGTAGCGGATTGCTATTTTCAGAAATCCTGATCCATAAACAGACATTCGGTTTGTTCGTCTTTTTCGTTTGTAAAAACCATTGGCGTAGTTTTTTAAAAGTCCAGTGGTTTTCTGATAAACTGGCGCTAACTGAGGTGATTTTTTAATCCATGCCGAATCGGTAAGCCTTTCGGAACTAAAACGGATTTCATTTTTTTGTCCATGGATTAAACCGATTATCTGAGTTGGCAGGAGGCAGTGTTGAATAGGTGGTGAGTGTGGTGGAGGTTTTGTGTTGTTGGATTTTTGAGGGGATAAGAGCGTCTTCTTTAAATTTATTTGGCTGATAAAAAGAAAAAAAGAATAATTGATTTTTATCCTTGTTTAATTAAAATGAAGTCGGTAATTTTATGCCTTCATTTTCTCGGCCTAATCAATAGGTTGCTAACCAAAACTTCCGCCAATGAGATTCAAGCTATCGCTATACGTTGCTGACGCACCCAACTGTTTGCTTCCGGTTAATTATCAGTATCCATTGTCGGCGTGGATTTACAAAACAATCCACGAAGGTGATCATGCTTTTGCGCGCTTTCTGCACGAAACGGGCTTCAAAATTGGTGGTGCGGCTTATAAGTTTTTTACGTTTTCGCGCTTGCTGTTTCCGCACCATGGCTTCGTGATGCAGGGCGATAGGATGAAACTACTGACTGACAGGGCTGAACTGGTGGTGAGCTTTTTGGCGCCGGAGGCCATGCAGCATTTTGTGAGTGGCCTGTTTAGCTTGCAGCATTTTCGCATTGGCGATAAAAAATCTGCCGTAAGCTTTCGCGTAGAAAAGGTCGAAGCCCTGCCCCTGCCTCTCTTTAAATCAACGATGATGTATCGCACACTGAGTCCGTTATTGGTGAGCTATAAAACAGAAGATCAGCGTAATGCACACTATTTTGACCCGCACGAGAGTGAATATAACAGCATTTTCCTGAACAATCTCAGGCAAAAAGCTGCTTCGGCTATTGGACACGGACTGATTCAAAATTTTGCGCCCGGCGATGGTAAGCTGTCTTTTAAGCCTTCGGACAGCAAGCCTAAAAGTAATCTGCTGATTATTAAAGCAGACACTCCCGCCGAAACGCGCATCAGGGGATTTATGTATAGTTTTGAATTGACGGCTCCTCCCCTGCTTCATAAGATTGGGTTTTTGGGTGGTTTTGGCGAGAAGAATAGTTTGGGGCTGGGCTGTGTGAGCATCATAAAGAATGAAAATAATAAGCACTAAACAACCCCTGAAACATGGCTTTCAACAAAATCTATGGCGACACATCTGTTGATTTAAAGATGCGCTTTTTTGATGAAATAATCCGCGATGACGAGCGACTGAAAGCAGCGTTTTTAGCCTTTGTAGAAGAGGAGAATTCGCCACCCGAAAGCCTCAACACAGCAGCGTTTAAAGACACGGTTTTAACTATCAAAAGTAATTTTCTGGCCAGCTTTGAAATGGCCGACCCGGGTGAGCCAGACTGGCATTGCTACGAAGCTCCTCACAGCGGTTATGTGGAGGAATGGGAAATATATCAGATGGCAAGTGAGCAGGAAATTCAGGATGTTTTTGAAGAATTTATTTCCCAAGCAACAGCAACTATTATCGCGCAACAACCGGATATATTGCTGGCACAGTTGACGGGGATGTATGAAGCGATTATAGAAGCCCGCGTGCCGGACAAACATAATTCATTTGATGATGTGAATGAATACCTGCTTTCTGAGTTCCCGGACTACATCAAAATGCTTGTTGAAAAACTTTGGCCGGCTTCATTTTCACATCAGGCCGTTGAAAAAGCTTATGAGCTGTTTTTCAGGTATTGGCGCGATACCCATGCCGAAAAACTTGCAGCACTGCACTATTTTGAGCCGCTGCTGATAAGCCTAGCCGAAATGCCGAACGAGACCGATGAGCTGCTTGCCATAATAAAAAACACGCTTGTTGATCAAGCGTTTTTGCCCGAGCTGGTGCTTCTGCTCCACGAAAATTCAGAAAACGAAAGCAATTGGCTGCAAGCTGCCCTGCAATTGTACCACAAAAGTGAATCGGCAGCCAAACAATTGTTGACATACTATCACGAAAATGATACTGCGGCTTTTGTGAAAATTGCACTTGAAATATTTCCAAAAAACCCTAAAGGCTGGGCCGCTTTTCTGGAGGAATATGTAAGCCCGCTGCAGGATAAAGAATTGTTTGTTAGTGTGTATTTACAACTGATATATTTCAAACGACAAGTTGACTATTATATCAAAGTGAAGCCCTACTTAGACAAGGCCAACTACAGCCTCTTGATGGAAAAAACAAGTGATGATGTTCCATTTACGGCGCAGCTGTTGGCAGCCGACGGACGCTATGCCGACATCAAAACACTGATAGAAACAAAAGCAAACCACTGGAACTTCGACCAGCTTATCGCACCTATAATAAAGGTGTATCCGGATTATGCACTCAACAACATTAAAACCATGATAGAAAAAACCCTCAAAACAGCACGTGACAGGTATGTTTATCAGGATGTTGCCAAATGGCTGCTGCTGGCCAGGCAGATTCCGGGCCTGGAGGCTGAAACCAGCGCATTGATAAAAAACACCTATAATCACAAACCTACTCTACGGGCTTTGAGGGATGAGATGCGTAAGATGGGGGTGGTGGGGTGATGGAGAGGTGAGAAGTGAGAAGTGAGAGGTGAGAAGTGAGAGGTGAGAGGTGAGAGGTGAGAGGTGAGAGGTGAGTAGTGAGGGGTGAGAGGTGAGAGGTGAGAGGTGAGTAGTGAGGGGTGAGAAGTGAGAGCGGTTTTGAAACGAAAGGTGAAAAGAAATAAAATCGTAAAATATCTGATTATATGATAGTTATGCATTTTTAAAAATATTATTTAGGTTTGATTATAAATTACAGTTAATTTGGTGTATATTTTAAATATCTTTGCTGCTCATAACAGTGCTAGCTTAATTGTATAAAGCCGGGTAAACGAAGCCCGAGATAAAGGTTCGAGTCCTTTGCTCTGTACTAACAGCATAATCGAACCTTTCGAGGAATTGAAAAAATTAGCTGTATTTTATTTGAATTGAACCCTTATGGAATAAAAACGGAAGACTTATGAGACTACATTTAAGAACAACAAAAACACTGGAATTAATTCCTTTTAATTATCAATATATTTTGACTGGCGCATTGCACAAATGGATTGGCCGGAATAGTGTTCACGATGGTTTATCTCTTTACTCTTTTTCGTGGCTTAGTTGCGGGAAAGCAACAAAAAACGGATTAAGATTCGACCAAGGCGCACATTTTTTTATTAGCACGCACGACAAACTGCTGCTTAACCAAATTATTGAGGGCATTAGGCAAGAGCCGGAAATAGCTTACGGACTGATAGTAAATGAAATAATCATTGAAGAGGATCCAAATTTTGGTGAGGAACATAAATTCACAGCTGCCAGTCCAGTTTTTATCAAGCGAAGAATAAATAACACCGAAAAGCATTTTGAATACCATGAAGCTGAAAGCGCGGTACTGCTAACTGAAACTTTGAAAAACAAGTTAAAAAAAGCCGGTATAGATAGCGAAGGCATCTCAGTCCGGTTTGATCAGGAATACAACTACCCCAAAGTTAAAGTTATCTATTACAATAAGATAGGAAACAAGGCAAATATCTGTCCGGTAATAATTAAAGGCAGCCCAGAACAAATATTATTTGCATGGAACGTGGGGATTGGTAATTCAACCGGAATTGGATTTGGAGCGATTAGGTAATTAATTTTAAAATATATTTTAAAACAATGAGTTTAGACACAATCTTACAAATCGGTAAAGCACTTCGCAGTTCGGAAAGCAGACTTAAATATTTCAAATATGTACAACCTTGCCCCAAAAATAAAGAGGGCGATTGGCCAATTTGCATTACAATTCCTGTAAAAAAGGATTTTTCTTTTGATTGGGAAGGCATGCACATTACCCCTGAAAATCAGCGCGATAGTTTGTATTATCTACGTTATTCAACTTCTGACAATGATTCAAGTGCTAAGAAGTATCTTTTCGGGGACATTTGTTATACAAGAAAAAGCGAAATAGACAAATCGGGGAAAATTAAGGGATTAAAAGATTATGGAAATTTTACTTTTGAAAAAGGAAAAGGAAACGCATTTTTAAACGGCCAAAAAGCGTACGAAGAAATTATTTATAATTTAATTTCAAAAACGATTAGGTCTGAAATATTAAAAACAGTTGAACCTAAAGATGTTGATTCTGTAATAAAATTCATTTCAAAAAATTATAGAAATGATAAGCTGATTGAACTACCAAAAAAAATCAGCCTCTATAAACTAACAATAGAAGAAACCAGTGAACGAATCAAAGAGATTGAACAAGAAAATGATTTAGTTCAATTTCATGACGCCTTTGAAAAGGAAATAGAAAAGTTTAACAGATTACTACTTTATGCGCCAGTATTTGAGAGTCATATACCCGATAATGACAATATTGAAAAGACATTATCCAATTTGAGCACCTTACAAGAACTCTATTTAAAAGCTGTTAAAGGCAAAAATAAAAGTGTACTTAAAAAATTATTAGATAAGGACGAAACCCCTGATTGTTACAGCAGTGAAACAAGAAATAAGCTTTTACAATTTGCTGACTTTACAGTCTTTATCCATTTCGAATATTTTAAAGATGACAAAAAACTAAATTGGTATCAGTTCAACAATGTCTTTGAAATACTAAAGGACAAGCTTAATTCAGAGATCACCAGTTTAACTGAAAAAGGCTTAATTCCAAGCAAAAGTATCTACCGAACATTATGCTCTGGAAATGACAAGAACGATATTCAATTTCCGTCATTTGGACTACACAATAGTTTTAAATCTTTTGCATTTAAGGATAAAGAACAATTTGAAGATTTTCTTTATACAGGGAGTATCCTTAATAAATCATTTCGCAGATTAAAATACACTAACATTGATATGTTTGTTTACCCTGTAGCCTATAAGGGACAAGAAATTAGTTCAAAAGACTATGATGATTTCTTTTTTGACAAAAAGGATGAGACACGACTAGAATATGACCCCATTTTTTCAGTTTTAGACAATGAAGAGTCTGATCGATTTAATCGATATGATTTCATTTTTGCAGACAGTGGTGGAAATACGACAAATGATTTAGTTGAACTCTCAGGGATAGAAAAAAGCACCTTGCGAACAATAAAAAGCAAAATTGATGAAGTAGAAAAAGAAATAAACTTAGAAAGAAAAACCGATTTAGGCACTGTAAATGAGTTCAACAAACTTCAAATTGAAATTTCTTTTCGTAATATTCTTGGAAATATTCTTGTGGATAAAAATGGATATATTGTATTCAAAACCAGTCCAAAATATGAATCTCACCTATTACACGTTTTGCCCCTAATTTATACATCTAACTATTGCAATGATCATTATCTTCTTCCTTCATTTATTCAAGCCTCTGAGTTTATTATCAGAAATATCGAAAAAAAATCCATCAGGTATAATTATGCAGATTTAAAATATCATTTAAAGTTTCTTTTAAAAATACAAAACACTAAAAACGATAAATTTATGGAAATTACATCATCCGAAAGTTACCACATTGGGTTTATGCTAGGAGGATTAGCAAAAAACCTAAGCCTTGAGATTAATTCATTTGAAAAAAACTACGTGGGCAATCTCACCCGAAGAATTGGCAATATGTTTGATTTCATAAAGCTAAAGAATGAAATCGAGCAGAAACTGATTATGCACGATAAATCAAAGTACACCTTTAAAACATCGTATGATCTTGCGCAAAAGGTAAAGGAATTTAAATCAAGATACGATAAAGAAGAATGCGCCTTTGGCTTTATGGAAAGTTACTTTAAACCACTCCCAAAAAAGGAGACTGTGGCTTCCGATATAGAAAACACAACTGAAAATTAATAACTTTAAAAACTTTAACAATGACAAAAGAATTAAAAAAATCAGAAATTCTCTTTTTATACGAAACTTCGTACAACATTCCTAATGGCGATCCATTTACCGGCGAACAGCGCTATGATGAGGAAACGAAAAAGATATTAGTAAGCGATGTTCGCATAAAAAGGTATATCCGCACCTATTTTGAGGAAAAGGAATTACCTATTTATGTAAGTGAAAAGACAGGTGCAGGTAAAACTGATTCAAAGGGAGTTTTAAGATGGATTTCAGAAAACAGAAATGCGAAGAATCTAACAGATATTGGAGAAATCCTCAAAGAACAAATAGATGTTAGACTTTTTGGTGGGATTTCAACACTTAAAGATGATGAAACTAAGGCAATAAAAGTTGATAAAAAATCATGTACAAATGGACATGTTCAATTTACAGGTCCCGTTCAATTTGCATTACTGAACCCTTCATTGAATGAAGTGAATTTAAGGATGCATCAAAACACAACACATTTCATGTCAAAAGACACTAATACTCAAGGCTCAATTGGAACAACAACAGTCGTTCCTTATTCTTTAGTTCAGATCCATGGATGGGTAAATCCAAAAGTGGCTGAAAAAACCGGAATGACAAAAGAAGATTTGAAACTGATGTATGAAGGTCTTTGGTATGGAACCAGCGGCGATGGAAGTTCGCATTCACGTAGCAAAGTTGGACAAAATTCAGTTCTTCTTCTCGAAATTGAATATGCAGTCGGTAATCAAAAAATCTATGGTGTTGATCGCTTGGTAGAGCTAAAACCCAAAGACAACAAAAAAGGAGAACAACTGCGGAGCATGGATGATTACGAGCTTGATTTCACAAAGTTAATATTAGCTGCCGAAAATGAAAAAGTAGAAAAAATAAAATTCTACACAGAAATTGAGTCAATAAAATCCAAATTTAAAGACAATCCGAAATTTGAAGCCATTGCTTTATGAAAGGCTTTCAACTTATAATAGAAGGGAATTGGGGTCATTTCAAAAAACCGGAAACAAATAACAATCCATTGTCTCACGATTTGATTACCAAAACAGCTCTGATAGGTTTAATCGGAGCTGTATTAGGCATTGAACGCGAAGAAATGAAAAGTAAATTCCCGCAATTGTCAGAGGATTTACTTTATGGAGTTCAGCTACTTAATCCTGTTAAAAAAGTTTCTTGGGGATTCACCAGCAGAACAGCAATAAGCCCGACTGCTAATGGCAATCCAAAGTATTTTGAGTTTCTGAAAGACCCTAATTTTCTAGTTTCAATAGCACTGAATAATGATCGATCAAATTCAATCTTTGACGATTTCCAACTTGCCGTAAAAGATGAAATGACCGTTTATCCGCCTGTATTAGGCTGGCATAATTGCCCAGCTAATATAAAGTGGGAATCGGATGGAATTTTTTCTACCGTAAAAAAAGGGTCTTTTGAAACAAAAGGATTTGTACTTGCAGACATTCATACTTTAAAGGATATTACGGGTGAATTTAGGATTGGTTTTGATAAATTACCAACTTATCAAACAGATGATTTTTGGAATTTGCCTGAAAAGTACAAGAATGTAATCTATCCAGATTGCCCCCATTCAATCTCGGTTGAAGGAGAACATTATGAATATCAAGCGTCTAAAGGAACAGAAACATGGTGCCTGATATAAAAACACTAAAATCACATCCTAACAAATTGTTATTAAATCATGTTCTCGGTGTGATAGAAAACACGAAAAAGCTTACCAACTCACGTTTTGCTGAGTTGGTGGCTATTTTCCATGATTTAGGAAAAATAAATCCAAATTTTCAGAACAAACTTGACTCGCAAAAAGCAACGAGTGGATATGCTAACCATGCTTATTTTTCAGCTTACGCTTTCTTTTGTGCGTTTAGCTCCAGCAGAAATAATTTGGATGCCTTAAAGAAATTCCTTGGAGTTGAGGCCTTAACCAAAAACGATTTAATAGCTTTGACAGCTGCAATAGCAAAACATCATGGCAATTTACCTGATTTCACTCCATCTGATTACAATGGAGCAGGTGCAAGTATCTTATCTAAAGATGAGAATTACGCTTTATTTAAATTTCTTGAAAAAGAACAACATTTGCCTATATTTGAATATGCTTTTCATTTTATCCCTTTAGACAATTTTCGAGAATTTTTAATGAATTCTAAAATACGACAAGGCTACACAGAAAACTTCACTTTTCGTGGAGGCAACAATAAATCTGCATTAGATTTCTTCATCGATTATCAACATGCTTTTGCTAGTGTATTACAGGCAGATAAAGCTGATGCCGGAGATATTGGAAACATTATTGATGAGCAAAAACAAGCTATTCAAACCTTTTCTTTGTCTTTCAGCCCGCAACTGGATTCCTATTTGGAAAATCTTAAACAAGACACAGCACTAAATAAATTAAGAACAGAAATCAGGAAAAATGCAGTCCTAAAGCTTCGTGAAGGATTAAAAGAGAATAAGCAAGTTTTCGAATTAACTGCTCCAACAGGATCCGGAAAAACCTTAATGCTACTCTCACTTGCTTCAGAAATCATCAAAACACATGGTGCTAAGCGAATTATTTATAGTCTTCCGTTTCTCTCTATTACAGAACAAGTTGAAGCTGAGGTATTAAAAATTGCTAAAGGTTATGAAGATTTTATTCAACGTATTGACTCCAAATCAGAAAATCATCGTTTTGAAAAAATTCAGGAAGAATTGGATAGCAATCCGGATGAAAAAAAGATATTGGAGGCAAATATTTTAGAATTTCAGGAGAACACTTTTGCTTATCCGTTTGTAATTACAACATTTGTCCGTTTTTTTGAAACCTTATTGAGTAATCGGAACGCTGAACTACTTAAGCTTCCAAATTTTTCCAATTGCATATTCTTATTAGATGAAATCCAAGCGTTACCACCTCGATTATATGGGTTTTTTGTTGCCTATTTAAGCAGGTTTTGTGAGAAATTTGGGAGCTACGCCATAATTTCAACAGCAACTCAACCAAACTTTGAACTGCCAAAGAATAATTCAGAAGCCAAAGAGTTTTTTAAAAATTATTCGCAACCATATCCATTGCTATCTCTAAGCTATTTCAACAATGAGTTATTTAATCGTTATCAAATTGACTTTAAGAAGCAACCCATTGATATAGAAGAATTAAAGAATTCAATTATTTCAGAACAAAAATCAACCTTGGTAATTCTGAATACAATAGACGATACAAAAGAACTTTATAAACTACTTCTGGATGAATTCAATACAGAGGAACTACTCCTATTAAACACACATTTAACTCCTCGCCATCGAAAAATAAAAATCTATTTAGCCAAACGACGATTGCGGCAAAATAAGCGAGTGATTGTTGTATCAACACAATTGATAGAGGCAGGTGTTGATATTGATTTTCCAGTTTTGTATAGAGATTTTGCAACTGTTGCAAGTATTGTTCAGTCAGCCGGTAGGTGCAATCGCAATGGAAACCTTGGTTCTTTTGGGCAAGTAAAACTAATAAAGCTAGAAAAAAATGATAGGGAGCGCTCAAAATTAATTTATCGAGGAAAAGATGAAGAAATCATTAGGTTCACAAAAGAATCGTTCCTTGATGAAAAGTATCAAGAAAAGGAACTGTTAAATGTGCAAAAAGAATTCTTCAATCGCATACAATCGGAATTGAATTTTGCAAAACATTCACAAAATAGCCCTAACCTAGATTTTGATTTCCTAAAAGACATACAGGAATGTATGTACAGTAAAATAGGTCAATTTCGACTGATTGACAAACAGCTTTTTGGTAAAGAAATACAGTTTTATGTACCATGGAATTATAAAGATTACAACTTTGAAATTCTTTTAAGGCTGCAATCTGAGCTAATAGATTTGATAAAAGCAAATGCTGATAGAGGAATTATCAGAACGAAAAAGAAATCAATTAAAATACAATTAAAAAAAATGTCTGGACAAATTGTTCAACTTCGTTTACAAAGCAAACATATTAAACCAATACTTGGCAGTGAAAAGTCTTACTTTAATCTCTATAAAATTGATTCAAAGGTTTACTCATTTGAAAATGGAGTTGAGTTAACAGGTGCAGAGTTTGTTTTATAATACATCAGCAATCCACTATGAAAAAACATAATATTACATCCCCAAACCCCAAAGGTTTCAAAAAAACTTTTGGGGTTAATAAAAACCCAAAACCCACGAAACACAAAAACACCAAAAACCCCCAACCCCATGTCCATCAACAAAATAAAACTTCAGGCCGGCAATTGGTGTCCCATTTACAAGCATGTTGGCAATCCTTGTGGAAGAAGTCATTTACTAATTATAAATTTTCGTGAAAGGAATAAGCAATGAAGGCCTTAACGCATTCAACTATTGACAGACAAAACATACTAGATAACCGGTTTGCACTCGAAAAGATCCAAGAATACATTGGCTTAACCGGAATGCTATTTGAAGGAGAATATAAATTTACCACTCAAATGGTAGCTGATTTCTACGGTGTTAGGAGTGTTTTTGTCTCCCCAAACCCCAAAGGTTTTTTGAAACCTTTGGGGTTTAAAAAACCAACAAAACCCCAAAAACCCACAAAACGCAAATCCACCCGAAAACCACAACACCATGGGTAACAACAAAATAAAACTTCAGGCCGGCAATATGTACCATATCTATAACCGCGGCATCAACAGTTGTGCTATTTTCACGGAAACTACCAATTACGAGCATTTTCGGGCTTTGTACGAAAAGCATATCTCGCCTGTGGCCGATACCTTTGCCCGGGTGTTAAAAGAAGAAAAAGCTGACGTGGGTGAGCAACAGATTACCTTAAATTAAGAACACCAGCATCATGAACGAAAAAATATATACCAAAATCTGCAAAGAAAAGCCTGCCATACTGCCATTCCTAACGGAACTAAAAACCAGCGTAGGAGCAGAAAGCAGCATTGCAGTGTACATGGTATGGTGAAATAACAGAAATATTAATAAGCAACAGCCTCGCGGAAACGACAGAATATATTATCGCAAAAAAACCGGATGATATGGAAAAGTACCTCCAACAACTTATCGAAGACCTTGAAACGGCAGCCAAAAATCCACCAAAGCGGCCTTACATAGAGCCTCCGCCATTTTTGGAAGATGATGATGTGATGGCCGAACTGGCATTAATCCCCTATCTAACCATCGAAGAACTGACTGGAATAAAACAGGAAGCTTTTCCCGAAGTCATTCAAATGCAGGGCGAGCAGTGGCAAAAGCTAAACGATGCGATTTTCAAGGTATTTGAGTCACTGCATCTTGATTTGGTTGATGCTCCAGCCGGTATTCCACCCGAAGTCTTGTACGAGGTGCTGACGACCAACTGGCAACATCCGGTTCAATATCTGCCATCGTCGGGTATGGATCTGGAATTGTGTACCGGCGATCCGATGAGCTGTCCTTACGGCGATTATTGCGATTGTGATGAAGCGTTTGATGCGTACGAGCTCCCCGAGAAATTCACAAACAGCATCACCCACATCGTCCAGCTTCTTGAATCCGGCAATATTTGTTACCTCGAGCCCGACACCCTGGAGATGGAATATGTGCCAAAAATTACTTTGGACGATGCCCCACACGAATCTACAGTTAACGCTGGATTTGATTTAGCAGACCAAGCATTAAAACACGAAAAATGGGATAACTGCTATGTTTTCAAGCCTTTGGAAAAAAGCGATTCTTTAAAGATAATGAAAGCCTTCGCGAAAAGTATGGAAGATGAAATTTTGCAGGAACACCTTTTATTTGTGCTAAACCACGTCAAAGCATTTGAAAATTTTAATGCCGTAATTAGCAAAAGTGGACAAAGCGATAATTGGTTCTATTTTAAAATGATGTGGCTGGAAGATCATGTTAAGCAAATTATATATTTCAATATTCATCAGCTGCCTGACAATGCTGACAACAATGATTTGCCATTCTGACCAAGTCCCTGATTTATAACAACTAATCCGATAAAAAATGCGTATCACAGGCACCCATTTCGCTTATTTTCAGGTTTGTCATCGCAAGCTGTGGCTGTTTAGTCATGGCATCACGATGGAGCACAGTTCTGACTTGGTTAAAGAAGGCAAGTTGATTCACGAAACCAGCTACGCACAACGGCCACAGCGTTTTGAAGAGCTGGAAATCGACGGTATTAAAATCGACTTTTACGACACGGCCAAAAAGCGCATCCACGAGATCAAGAAATCGGCCAGCATTGAGGCGGCGCACGAGTGGCAGCTCAAATATTACCTGTATGTGCTGCAACAGCGCGGCATTGAAGGTGCCAGTGGTGTGCTGGAATATCCGCGGAGCCGGCAAACCAAAGAAATATGGTTGAGCAGCCTTGACGAGGAAGCCATACAGGGCATGCTCCAGCAGATCGACACGCTGATTCAAAGCGAAGATTGTCCGGAAAAACAGAAGATGAAAATTTGTAAAAGCTGTGCCTATCACGACTTTTGCTGGACTAATGAAACGCCCCCAACGCCATGAAAAAAACCTATTACCTGATGAATCCCGGGCGGCTTTCGCGCAAAGATAATACACTACGTTTTTTGCCGGTGGATGAGGACGGCAACGAAGGCCAAGCGCGCTATCTTCCGGTAGAAAACGTAGATCAGTTTTACTGCTTTGGCGCGCTGGACGCCAATAGCAGCTTGTATAACTTCCTGGGCAAGAACGATATAAGCGTGCACTTTTTCGACTATTACGAAAACTATACCGGCTCATTTATGCCGCGCGAACAATTACTTTCGGGTAAGCTGCTGGTGAATCAGGTGCAGCATTACCTGAGCAATAAAAAGCGTATGATTTTGGCGCGACAATTTATTGAAGGCGCGGCGCACAACATCCTCAAAAACCTGACCTATTATAACAATCGCGGTAAGCCTTTGGAGGCAGGCATTGCAAGCATCAAAAATTTGGTTTCGAGCATTGAAGGCGCTGCCGATGTGCCTACATTAATGGGCATTGAAGGTAATATCCGCATTTGCTATTATGAGCAGTTCGACACCATAATTAATAGCTTTGAAATGGAAAAGCGCAGCAAGCAGCCGCCGCTGAATGAGGTGAACGCATTGATTTCGTTTGGCAATATGCTGTGCTATTCGCAATGTTTGCGCGCCATACAGCAAACCCAGCTCAACCCCACGATTAGCTATTTACATTCGCCGGGCGACAGGCGTTATAGTTTGGCGCTTGATTTGGCGGAGATTTTTAAGCCGCTGCTGGTTGACCGTATGATTTTTAGTATGCTGAACCGGCGCGAGCTAAAAGCCGACGATTTTGAGGCAAAAGTAAACAGCATTGTGCTGAAAGAGAAAGGCAAAAAAGCTTTTGTGAGCAGTTTTGAAAACCGATTGAACGAAACGATTCATCACCGAAGTTTAAACAAAAGCGTGAGTTACCGCTACCTGATAAGGCTGGAATGCTATAAACTGGTGAAGCATTTAATGCAGATAGAGGATTATAAAGGCTTCAAGATGTGGTGGTAAGTAACAAAAAACTTTATAAAATGTATGTAATACTTGTATATGATATTGGGCAGAAGCGTGTAGGAAAAATGCTTAAATTGTGCCGTCGTTATTTGAATTGGATTCAGAATTCGGTTTTTGAGGGCGAGATTAGTGAGGTAAAGTTGAAGGAGCTAATTGCCAAGGCTGAAATTATTATGGATACGGAAACCGACAGCGTCATCATTTTCAAGACACGGCAGGAGAAATGGCTTGAAAAGCAGATTGTTGGGAAGGAATTGCGCAGTTTGGAGCAGCTGCTTTAGTTGTCGGTGAGCTTAAAATAACGTTAAATTTGGGTTTAAATCCACGTAAAATGCTGACAAAGTTCTTTGACATCTTGAAAATGAAATCATTAGCAAAGTTGTCGCTGCTCAGGGCAAAACATATTATTAGTGGTTGACGACGCCAGGGCAAAAATTTGTTTATATTTGCAGGATTAAGCTGTTGAGAGACAGTTTTTTTAGTTATATTTCGGAACGGCTATCAATCGCACCTTATTGGAATTGAAACAATGTCACCTTATCGGCAAAGTCATTCACCACAGTGCTATCAATCGCACCTTATTGGAATTGAAACCCGGTATGGCTTTCAGTTGAAGAAACTGTTTTCATTCTATCAATCGCACCTTATTGGAATTGAAACAAATGATCTATTACTTCATAATTATTCGGCTTAACTCTATCAATCGCACCTTATTGGAATTGAAACACGGTATTCAGATATTGGATGCCTGTGAACGTATCTGCTATCAATCGCACCTTATTGGAATTGAAACATTATTTGTGATGAGAACTTCCTGGTCCTTTGTGGACTATCAATCGCACCTTATTGGAATTGAAACATAACACCTGTTGTCGGTATGAAGGCATGCAAGGTACTATCAATCGCACCTTATTGGAATTGAAACATCAAACATTACAACTGCATGAACAGACTGGAGAACTATCAATCGCACCTTATTGGAATTGAAACTGACATACAAGGTAGTTTCCGGACAAGGAATAAAAACTATCAATCGCACCTTATTGGAATTGAAACGGTAGGGCGCATACCGGAACTGGATGCTGTAGTAATCTATCAATCGCACCTTATTGGAATTGAAACTGGGATGGCGTTCAAGTAGTTTTTCATAACCAGCAACTATCAATCGCACCTTATTGGAATTGAAACGCCACATTCTACTGTTGGGCTCGCGGCATTAAGTCTCTATCAATCGCACCTTATTGGAATTGAAACAGCATAAAGCTTTTTTACTTGTTTGTATCCGGGATACTATCAATCGCACCTTATTGGAATTGAAACTTTCGATTCAGGCGAACAGTCTCTGATCTTTTTTATACTATCAATCGCACCTTATTGGAATTGAAACGGAGTGTCTCATGATTGAAGCTCTTTAATCTTCTTTTCTATCAATCGCACCTTATTGGAATTGAAACGGAGAAGTTGGAAGCCAAGGTGATCAGGGTTATCAGCTATCAATCGCACCTTATTGGAATTGAAACAATAAACCCAGTTAACAAAAGCAGCACACCACGCATACTATCAATCGCACCTTATTGGAATTGAAACGTTTGCATAGAGAGGTTTTATTGTTCAGAAGGTATGGCTATCAATCGCACCTTATTGGAATTGAAACGGGGCAAGTACGCGGTGTATTTCTTTCATTAACATCTATCAATCGCACCTTATTGGAATTGAAACAAATCACTAAACCTCATAGCGTTTCTGGGATATTATTCTATCAATCGCACCTTATTGGAATTGAAACCGAAGTGAAAGGATTTACACAGCTGCTCGAAACGGCTATCAATCGCACCTTATTGGAATTGAAACATGCCATGAGCTATATGGTTAAGGTTATTATCGCGCCTATCAATCGCACCTTATTGGAATTGAAACTCTTTGTCGTTTTTAAGCCAAACATCATATTTTACAACTATCAATCGCACCTTATTGGAATTGAAACTAGTAAACATTAAAGAGGTTAAAGACTGTTTGTTTGCTATCAATCGCACCTTATTGGAATTGAAACGAAAGTATAGCAACTTTTGGTATTGCTGGTATAGCTCTATCAATCGCACCTTATTGGAATTGAAACGCGCTTTAGACCATGCAAATTTAGTTTCATGGATTGCTATCAATCGCACCTTATTGGAATTGAAACGGGAAAGCTTTTTTAGACATTGACAAAGATGGATTGCTATCAATCGCACCTTATTGGAATTGAAACTGCTGATGATTCGGAAACAGCTCAAGCAAAAGCCGACTATCAATCGCACCTTATTGGAATTGAAACAAAGCGGGATTTTCTTCTCCAAAAAACTCAGGATTACTATCAATCGCACCTTATTGGAATTGAAACGGAAATGGGTTTGTGCTTGATGTAATGGGCAAGGAACTATCAATCGCACCTTATTGGAATTGAAACGAAATTTCAACCGTAACAGAAACAATTACAAAAACACTATCAATCGCACCTTATTGGAATTGAAACGTCAAAGCTCAATGGCCTTGCCCCTGCTACAATCACTATCAATCGCACCTTATTGGAATTGAAACGTGGGTGTGCTGGGAAATATGTTTGCATAGGGCAAAGCTATCAATCGCACCTTATTGGAATTGAAACTCAAAGATTAAGGAGCTTTTTATTTTTCCTTTCATTACTATCAATCGCACCTTATTGGAATTGAAACAAGTAAGCTGGATCGTTTGATTGACCTTCTAACATCCTATCAATCGCACCTTATTGGAATTGAAACTTGATCTGAATTCGTTGTACCCCTGTTCCGCTTGCTCTATCAATCGCACCTTATTGGAATTGAAACAAGTAAGCTGGATCGTTTGATTGACCTTCTAACATCCTATCAATCGCACCTTATTGGAATTGAAACTCGATAATAGTGAAATTATCAGTTATCGTAATCGCCCTATCAATCGCACCTTATTGGAATTGAAACAGAAAATCACTTGGGATCAGGTTATGACGAACTGGCCTATCAATCGCACCTTATTGGAATTGAAACTATACGACCAGATTAAGTCAATGCCTGCCCGTGTTACTATCAATCGCACCTTATTGGAATTGAAACGAGTTTTGCGCTTTCAATCACTTTCATTCTTGCGCTCTATCAATCGCACCTTATTGGAATTGAAACGACTGATGACTGGCACTCCATCAATCCAATTGATGGCTATCAATCGCACCTTATTGGAATTGAAACATCTGTCCGCTTGTACCTGCGCTTAATGCTGTGGTTCTATCAATCGCACCTTATTGGAATTGAAACATGTCTAAACGTTATCTGCTTGTTGATTCGATTATGTCTATCAATCGCACCTTATTGGAATTGAAACGTACGTTTGACGTAAATGTCAAGTATTTGATTGTCACTATCAATCGCACCTTATTGGAATTGAAACTTGTTCCATAATAATTAACGCCTACTTTTCATATACTCTATCAATCGCACCTTATTGGAATTGAAACTTGTTTAATTCAGCTTCTAATCTTGATTTTTCTTCTCTATCAATCGCACCTTATTGGAATTGAAACTTAAAACGAGCGGTTATACTCAACGTTGTGTGCAACTATCAATCGCACCTTATTGGAATTGAAACATCTATCAGCGAAGTCAGACATCAATCAAAAATGATCTATCAATCGCACCTTATTGGAATTGAAACAAGAATATAAGCGATTAAGGCTTGATGTTGGGCGAGCTATCAATCGCACCTTATTGGAATTGAAACAAGTAAGCTGGATCGTTTGATTGACCTTCTAACATCCTATCAATCGCACCTTATTGGAATTGAAACTAATTAGAAGTCGATATAGGCTGATGATCCTGACAGCTATCAATCGCACCTTATTGGAATTGAAACTCAGGTCATTGATGAGGGATTTTTCCTTGTCATACGCTATCAATCGCACCTTATTGGAATTGAAACTTCGTGTGCATCTTCAATGTATTTAGATAATTTTTCCTATCAATCGCACCTTATTGGAATTGAAACTTTTTCAAGTGTTTTAGGGTTGCTAATTCTTAGCGTCTATCAATCGCACCTTATTGGAATTGAAACTGAACACCTACGCCTGTACATTCAGCGAGTTGATCGCTATCAATCGCACCTTATTGGAATTGAAACAACTTCATCTAATAGTTCGGGCTGTATTCTAATCTGCTATCAATCGCACCTTATTGGAATTGAAACGTGTTACTGTTAAGATTATCGGATCGAGTGCTTCTCTATCAATCGCACCTTATTGGAATTGAAACGTGGATTCAGCTAAAGCGGTGATTGTTCCAGAAGGTCTATCAATCGCACCTTATTGGAATTGAAACGAATATGCCGACCGCTTTCCAAATATTCATAAAGAACTATCAATCGCACCTTATTGGAATTGAAACTTGTCGATTGAAGATTAGCGATAAGCGTGCGTAATTCTATCAATCGCACCTTATTGGAATTGAAACTAATTAGAAGTCGATATAGGCTGATGATCCTGACAGCTATCAATCGCACCTTATTGGAATTGAAACTTTACAAATACAGCAAAATCATTCTGCTTGTATGCCTATCAATCGCACCTTATTGGAATTGAAACAACTTCCAGATTGGAACTGGCAGATTTGCTAATGGGCTATCAATCGCACCTTATTGGAATTGAAACAAATTCGCATCAGGCGTGATTGGATTATCTGGCGCACTATCAATCGCACCTTATTGGAATTGAAACACCCATAATGATATTTTTTAAAGTTTACAAAACAAGCTATCAATCGCACCTTATTGGAATTGAAACAAAGGAATTAGATGATGGATATAATTTTTATGTGGCTATCAATCGCACCTTATTGGAATTGAAACGAAACAGAAGAAGATATACCAAACTTTGATAGAGAAACTATCAATCGCACCTTATTGGAATTGAAACAAAGAAAAGCACGTGAAGAAGAAAAATCAAGATTAGCTATCAATCGCACCTTATTGGAATTGAAACGGCACCACCTATATAAGCTCTTATACCGATAAGCATTCTATCAATCGCACCTTATTGGAATTGAAACAACGGTATCTTTCAGGATTATATCAGCGACCGCCTCTATCAATCGCACCTTATTGGAATTGAAACGTAGCTTTACCGATCCGGATAATATCCTGATGCTGGCTATCAATCGCACCTTATTGGAATTGAAACAAGTGGCTGCTGCTGATCGCACTGCTGAAAGCTACCTCTATCAATCGCACCTTATTGGAATTGAAACCGTACTAAAAAGCTTATTGCTGATGATCCTGAACATCTATCAATCGCACCTTATTGGAATTGAAACTACGCATACACGAGGGACGTTATAGCCAATTAAACGACTATCAATCGCACCTTATTGGAATTGAAACCTGCTGATTTTGCGGCTTACCTCAAAGAGCTGGTTTCTATCAATCGCACCTTATTGGAATTGAAACGTAAGCATTGTTAATATTATGTTAGGAAACTCAGACCTATCAATCGCACCTTATTGGAATTGAAACGGTGCTGGTGGATGACGATCAGTTTATCCAAAAGCGACTATCAATCGCACCTTATTGGAATTGAAACATAGCTTTCCGATTGGTGGTTCCAAAGCACTGCTTAGCCTATCAATCGCACCTTATTGGAATTGAAACGGGCAACAATGCAAAGCCTTGTTCAACCTGATAGTACTATCAATCGCACCTTATTGGAATTGAAACTACCTATGTTCTCATTCCTGAAATCAAAGAAGAAAACTATCAATCGCACCTTATTGGAATTGAAACATGCCACCACGCCGGCTGATTATCGCATTTATATGGCTATCAATCGCACCTTATTGGAATTGAAACACTTATATTTTTGAAACATGAATAGACTCAACAACACTATCAATCGCACCTTATTGGAATTGAAACATGTTACTAAAATAACCGGTAACCCTGTTTTTGAAACTATCAATCGCACCTTATTGGAATTGAAACGATGGTAGCTGTTCTGTCGCGTTTCATTATAACTGACTATCAATCGCACCTTATTGGAATTGAAACAAATTTATTGCCAGTTTCATAATATCCTTCATAGAACTATCAATCGCACCTTATTGGAATTGAAACTAATTTGACGGGTCGGGTTGCTGGTCGTAACCGTTCTATCAATCGCACCTTATTGGAATTGAAACTGAAAACAGTTAAATTAAGCAACACAACGAAGGCTGCTATCAATCGCACCTTATTGGAATTGAAACGGTGAATATCCGGGGTTGGGGTTTGGTAAATTGCTGCTATCAATCGCACCTTATTGGAATTGAAACCCGGAATATTTGAAACTTGTTTTCTGAATTAATCCGCTATCAATCGCACCTTATTGGAATTGAAACATTGCTTGCATCTCTGAAAAGTAGCGTTTGTTGATGCTATCAATCGCACCTTATTGGAATTGAAACTTTGTTGCCGGATGTATGTTAAAGCCTCCAAGATACTATCAATCGCACCTTATTGGAATTGAAACTCACTTACGACTATCTTACGTGTCGTAGCGAGGTGCTATCAATCGCACCTTATTGGAATTGAAACGCGAGTTAACAGCGGATGAACAGCGACGGTTCATAATCTATCAATCGCACCTTATTGGAATTGAAACTTTATGAAATCCTCATCGTATCTGATATTAATCCGTCTATCAATCGCACCTTATTGGAATTGAAACAACATCAACAGACGTTTTATAAACATCACGCAGTAACTATCAATCGCACCTTATTGGAATTGAAACAAGCGATGCGATAGTTCCTATTAATTGTGTTCCGGCGCTATCAATCGCACCTTATTGGAATTGAAACAGATGCAAACGACCATACCAAAAAAGAAAACGGCACCTATCAATCGCACCTTATTGGAATTGAAACGATGCTGTTTAATGTCATTGTTGACCTCTGACGTGTCTATCAATCGCACCTTATTGGAATTGAAACAGCGAATAAAGAGCTAATCCGTTTTCGTTTTTCTTGCTATCAATCGCACCTTATTGGAATTGAAACGCTACACGGGCAAAAATTATTAACACATAAAATTAACTATCAATCGCACCTTATTGGAATTGAAACTTGTATTGTGGTTTTAATGTGTTAAAAAAACGGAGCTATCAATCGCACCTTATTGGAATTGAAACTGCAAGCAATCTTAATATGACTCAGCAAGATGGAACCTATCAATCGCACCTTATTGGAATTGAAACACTTTCGGCAAATGATTTCAATTTAGCTAAATCAATCTATCAATCGCACCTTATTGGAATTGAAACACCTTCGGAATGATCGATGGAAACGATGTGGCAATACTATCAATCGCACCTTATTGGAATTGAAACATCAGCATTTCGAACACCTCAATGACTTGCAGTGAGCTATCAATCGCACCTTATTGGAATTGAAACTTTTGAAACGTGGGACAATACATGACTTTAAGAATACTATCAATCGCACCTTATTGGAATTGAAACAGCTGAGGGGACGATAACGAAAGAAATCAGGCTTAACTATCAATCGCACCTTATTGGAATTGAAACTTGTAAATCACCTCCCTGAAGTTCGTTCCGGCCAGTCTATCAATCGCACCTTATTGGAATTGAAACGCGCGTTCTCGTAGATGTCGTAAATGTATGACCGCTGCTATCAATCGCACCTTATTGGAATTGAAACTCCCTCAGCACGTAGAAACTCAATTATTGTTCGTGTCTATCAATCGCACCTTATTGGAATTGAAACCATCACATAAGGTAATTCTTCTCTTTCCATTGTAACTATCAATCGCACCTTATTGGAATTGAAACGCCGATAACACGGGTTTGGCAAAATGGCTGTTAATTCTATCAATCGCACCTTATTGGAATTGAAACATGAAATTCCTTACATAAGGGTCGGAACAGATTACTACTATCAATCGCACCTTATTGGAATTGAAACGGTTTCAAAATTTGGGACAATTTACACGAAGATTGGCTATCAATCGCACCTTATTGGAATTGAAACGTTAATTACATACCCGCAATGGCCATCACTGAATGTCTATCAATCGCACCTTATTGGAATTGAAACTAGCTTCATGTCCTGCATTATATTCTTAAAGTCATGCTATCAATCGCACCTTATTGGAATTGAAACTAATATACAAATTGTCATTCATCCTGCTAACAAAGCTATCAATCGCACCTTATTGGAATTGAAACTTTCGGGCGACTGGATAAACTCCTCAACTGCCTCGACTATCAATCGCACCTTATTGGAATTGAAACGAGTGTTCAACCGATTGTTTTGCCTTGCCGTGCGCACTATCAATCGCACCTTATTGGAATTGAAACCAAAAATAACCGAATACCTCAAAAAAGGTTCACGCCTATCAATCGCACCTTATTGGAATTGAAACTTAGTTTATGGCCTTGCTTCTCGAACTCTGTCGCGCTATCAATCGCACCTTATTGGAATTGAAACGCAACAATGAAAATCACTTTTGAAAGTCCAGAACAACTATCAATCGCACCTTATTGGAATTGAAACGTCATAATCACGCAGATTCTTATCCTGCAAGGTCTCTATCAATCGCACCTTATTGGAATTGAAACTAACATCAATTCTACAACAGCTTAACAGAGCTGTTGCTATCAATCGCACCTTATTGGAATTGAAACGCACTCATCACGATACATTGAAGGATATGGATTAGGCTATCAATCGCACCTTATTGGAATTGAAACCGTGCGGAGTTTTGGGTACACACCGAACTACTAAACCTATCAATCGCACCTTATTGGAATTGAAACCTTCTGCTGGTTCTGCGCGTTCTGCTGATTCAGCACTATCAATCGCACCTTATTGGAATTGAAACATCTTCTCATCTGCAGGCGGCTTGGTGTAGTTTTTTCTATCAATCGCACCTTATTGGAATTGAAACTCTGATGAAGAGTTGATTGGAGAAGAAAAAAATAAACTATCAATCGCACCTTATTGGAATTGAAACTTAACAAAAGATATGATACCTTTATGCAAATCATTACTATCAATCGCACCTTATTGGAATTGAAACAGGATAATGGTTTCCTTCCTGAATTTGGCCTTTTGCTATCAATCGCACCTTATTGGAATTGAAACGCAGCGATAGGTGTTGAAGCAATCCGAAGTCGTTACCTATCAATCGCACCTTATTGGAATTGAAACTCGACGTATACTCTCTTGTAGTTCTCATCTATCGCTCTATCAATCGCACCTTATTGGAATTGAAACTAATGTTATAAATTGAGCGGCAGGGTGGAATCGAACCTATCAATCGCACCTTATTGGAATTGAAACAGTCGCGAGCTATAAGATATACGCCTCCGGCATGTTCTATCAATCGCACCTTATTGGAATTGAAACTTGTAAATCCCTTTTACATCGCTTTTACAAATCATTCTATCAATCGCACCTTATTGGAATTGAAACAAACTCCGCACGTGGATTGTAGTCAATATAGATACGCTATCAATCGCACCTTATTGGAATTGAAACATGCTTTTAGCTTCTCCACCGTGATAGACTTCTCTATCTATCAATCGCACCTTATTGGAATTGAAACTGATCAGAAGCCCACTCCTTGAATATCTCGTGAATACTATCAATCGCACCTTATTGGAATTGAAACGTCTGTCGTTCCTTAGACACCAACACAAGTATAGGGCTATCAATCGCACCTTATTGGAATTGAAACGGAAGCAAAAAACGATTTTCAAAACTATATTCTTGACTATCAATCGCACCTTATTGGAATTGAAACCCTCAAGTCAGGATTTTGATAATGTCGGTGAGGAAACTATCAATCGCACCTTATTGGAATTGAAACCCCCTAAGTTTTTACAAGAATCCCGAAAAACGCGAGCTATCAATCGCACCTTATTGGAATTGAAACATGCAAACATATATTATTCAGACAGCACCGGAAAAACTATCAATCGCACCTTATTGGAATTGAAACGGGCTGATGAAGTTAACGGCAAAGGCGTTATTTACTCTATCAATCGCACCTTATTGGAATTGAAACGAGAGTTAGACCCGGAAAATGCCTCTCTTTATGAGACTATCAATCGCACCTTATTGGAATTGAAACCGATTCGCCCGATGGTGAGAATGTCAACCGCCAAGTACTATCAATCGCACCTTATTGGAATTGAAACCGAACCAAAGCAGCACTTCACAGAATCAGCTATTTGCTATCAATCGCACCTTATTGGAATTGAAACAAACGGAATTGTCAGCAGATGCTAAGGCTTGTCTGCTATCAATCGCACCTTATTGGAATTGAAACTTCGTTGGCACGGTACGCAAGATAGAAAATATTTTCCTATCAATCGCACCTTATTGGAATTGAAACCAGGCGGCGCTTGGGAGTTCGATTTATCGCAGGCATTCTATCAATCGCACCTTATTGGAATTGAAACGGGTTGGTAAACAGGCGAAAAGATGAAGCTGATTTACTATCAATCGCACCTTATTGGAATTGAAACATTTCTATACTGATTATGTTAAACCTGTTCTTGCGTCTATCAATCGCACCTTATTGGAATTGAAACAGCTGTTTTGCATTAACAAGCGGATTTACAAGCTGCTATCAATCGCACCTTATTGGAATTGAAACCAACTTTTCTTTAATTGCGGAGACGTGATCAGCTTGCTATCAATCGCACCTTATTGGAATTGAAACAAAACTAAGCTGTTCACTGGCAATTAGCTGAGCTACTATCAATCGCACCTTATTGGAATTGAAACGTACATAATTATGTAGCAGAAAACTGGAATCCAACAGCTATCAATCGCACCTTATTGGAATTGAAACCAGACGGAACTTTTAAAACCTCCGGAGGATATACTCCTATCAATCGCACCTTATTGGAATTGAAACGTTCAATCGCTTGTCGGCACAATGCTAAACTGCTAACTATCAATCGCACCTTATTGGAATTGAAACAGTGGTACAATCAAAACATTAGCTGAAACATCAGGACTATCAATCGCACCTTATTGGAATTGAAACTTCATTCCACGAAACTGTATCAATTTTCCAATAAACCTATCAATCGCACCTTATTGGAATTGAAACAACGCCGGTGCAAGTGCTAAGGTATCACGCTCGAACTATCAATCGCACCTTATTGGAATTGAAACAAAAATGTTGCAACAAACAAGAACGAGGCTTGGGAGCTATCAATCGCACCTTATTGGAATTGAAACGGTGTAGATCGTTATTTGCTTCTCGACCCTGATCAGCTATCAATCGCACCTTATTGGAATTGAAACACCAGGATAAAAAATCGGCAAAAAATACCATGAAACTATCAATCGCACCTTATTGGAATTGAAACGAGGTGGTGAATCTAATGCAAGGCAGATGGGAGCAGCTATCAATCGCACCTTATTGGAATTGAAACTTGGCGAATGATGTGGAGATGGCGGGAATCGAACCCCTATCAATCGCACCTTATTGGAATTGAAACATGTTAGCGTTTCGTTGCTTGAATTTATTGAAGAAGCTATCAATCGCACCTTATTGGAATTGAAACACTTGGTACGCTCTATACAGATGCAATCAAAGATGACTATCAATCGCACCTTATTGGAATTGAAACATTTAATAAATTATTCATCTATTAATAATTACAGCCCTATCAATCGCACCTTATTGGAATTGAAACGGGCGACGCGATGTGCGTACTCGATTGCTGTCTTACTATCAATCGCACCTTATTGGAATTGAAACCTGATGTAATCAGTGTCGGGATGCTGTAACGGTTCACTATCAATCGCACCTTATTGGAATTGAAACGCACATGGATCTATTACAACTTCGCCTTCATCTGTAACTATCAATCGCACCTTATTGGAATTGAAACGTGGTATTAGTTGATCTCTCAATTTCACTATCATTCTATCAATCGCACCTTATTGGAATTGAAACCGCTTTGCCGGTTGCAGGCGTTCGGTGTAGTTTATTCTATCAATCGCACCTTATTGGAATTGAAACACCGTGTAAGCGAAAATCCAGAAGCTAATAAGCCTGACTATCAATCGCACCTTATTGGAATTGAAACATAAAACGTAAAAAAATGGCAGAATCCAGAGGAACACTATCAATCGCACCTTATTGGAATTGAAACATGGGTAGGCGGAAATAGCTTAAATAGAGCGAAGTCCTATCAATCGCACCTTATTGGAATTGAAACTCCCGAAAGTGGATATACTTTTTTTGTTTTGGTATTCTATCAATCGCACCTTATTGGAATTGAAACGCACAATGCTATCAATCACAAAGGCATAGCTGGGGCCTATCAATCGCACCTTATTGGAATTGAAACCACCTGAAAGCCGAATGCCTTAAAAATGCCGCTAAACTATCAATCGCACCTTATTGGAATTGAAACCAAGCAAACCCTGGAACATGATTTCTATTGAGCGCACTATCAATCGCACCTTATTGGAATTGAAACCTTCACAAAAGCATGCCACCAGTCGGCGGCGCGGTGCTATCAATCGCACCTTATTGGAATTGAAACTCACAACTGACAAAAGCTTTCCAGCCCAGCTCACTTCTATCAATCGCACCTTATTGGAATTGAAACTCTGTTGCTACATTTTGCAGCTGTGCAATGGATTGATCTATCAATCGCACCTTATTGGAATTGAAACTCACAACTGACAAAAGCTTTCCAGCCCAGCTCACTTGCTATCAATCGCACCTTATTGGAATTGAAACTTATTTTAGTTTCTTTGGTTACACCTGCAAATTTGTTCTATCAATCGCACCTTATTGGAATTGAAACCGGCTTCCAGCTGTTTGTAGTTTTCCACGTCCAAACCTATCAATCGCACCTTATTGGAATTGAAACGAATATGTGCAAAGACAGCTATACGCCAGTAACTAACTATCAATCGCACCTTATTGGAATTGAAACAGACTTACAGAAGGAGATTGCAACACGTAATAAGGCTATCAATCGCACCTTATTGGAATTGAAACGACGACAGCAGACGAAGTCGCAGCAGTGCGCAAGCCTATCAATCGCACCTTATTGGAATTGAAACGTTGGTAGTGCGCCTGTATATGTCCAGTTGATTGAATCTATCAATCGCACCTTATTGGAATTGAAACAATGGCAGAATCCAGAGGAACAGGCCGCCTAACAGCCTATCAATCGCACCTTATTGGAATTGAAACACCTTAGCTGTTTCAGTAGTTCCTTGCGTGATTGCTATCAATCGCACCTTATTGGAATTGAAACTTCAAAACTGCTACTGATAAAGCACTGTCAAGCTCACTATCAATCGCACCTTATTGGAATTGAAACAAAAGAAGATAGCATCAATTAGAAAAGAGATTGCGACTATCAATCGCACCTTATTGGAATTGAAACAAGCTGAAAGAAAAGCACAAGCTGAAAAAGAACGCACTATCAATCGCACCTTATTGGAATTGAAACTTGTAAAACACATAAATAACGATTAGAAATAAAGTACTATCAATCGCACCTTATTGGAATTGAAACTCAGCATAAGCGGTTTTTTTAGGTGAACGACAAATTCTATCAATCGCACCTTATTGGAATTGAAACAAATTATTAGGCCAAGCTATTGATACCGTTGTGGAACTATCAATCGCACCTTATTGGAATTGAAACGCCTCAACAGATGCGGGAGTGATTGCAGCATTGAATCTATCAATCGCACCTTATTGGAATTGAAACGGGTTGGTAAACAGGCGAAAAGATGAAGCTGATTTATCTATCAATCGCACCTTATTGGAATTGAAACGGAAGCAAAAAACGATTTTCAAAACTATATTCTTGACTATCAATCGCACCTTATTGGAATTGAAACTCAATTTTCTAAAAGGACAAAAAAAGCCGCTAAGGACTATCAATCGCACCTTATTGGAATTGAAACATATACGATGGGGTCAAACTTGGTAACTGAACAAGCTATCAATCGCACCTTATTGGAATTGAAACACATAATATTTTGGTTTCTTAGCTTCTCGCTGTTCCCTATCAATCGCACCTTATTGGAATTGAAACTACTTAGATCCTTGTGGTCTGATTGTCGCCGATATACTATCAATCGCACCTTATTGGAATTGAAACTAATGCAGAAACGCCCACGTTGAAGGCAAACGAAACCTATCAATCGCACCTTATTGGAATTGAAACATGGATAGCCGCCATATAATCCCCCTTAAATCGCAGCCTATCAATCGCACCTTATTGGAATTGAAACCTGGAATGTACCTCGGAAGCGGGTTTCACTATGTAGACTATCAATCGCACCTTATTGGAATTGAAACTTAAATATCAAGATAATGAAAAATAAAATGTACAACTATCAATCGCACCTTATTGGAATTGAAACTCGCTATGTGTGAAACTGCTATTTCAGTGATATTCACTATCAATCGCACCTTATTGGAATTGAAACGTTTTATTTCATCTTTCTTCCACGGCTTCAAATCAACTATCAATCGCACCTTATTGGAATTGAAACAAATCACAAATAAAATGGCTAACGAAAAAATTACAAACTATCAATCGCACCTTATTGGAATTGAAACGAAACATCTAAACCTGTCCAGTTGATAAAGCTTCCGCTATCAATCGCACCTTATTGGAATTGAAACGTGTGATGTTGAGCACGTGCCGACGGTGTGTTATGGCTATCAATCGCACCTTATTGGAATTGAAACCTTCCGGTGCAACGAGAGCAGGTTGTTAGGGTTCGGACTATCAATCGCACCTTATTGGAATTGAAACTTTAAAACTGATGAACGCTTACACGAAGCAAGAACCCTATCAATCGCACCTTATTGGAATTGAAACTTCAAAATGAATCTTCTAAATTTTGAGGTCGGTAAACTATCAATCGCACCTTATTGGAATTGAAACATGGCAAAACCGTTGTCGATTATTTTCGCAATCCGGCTATCAATCGCACCTTATTGGAATTGAAACTATTTGCGCCGGGTTCAGGTCTTTATTATAATTCCACTATCAATCGCACCTTATTGGAATTGAAACTTCTTTAAGCCGGCCTAATTCCTGATTGAATTTTGCCTATCAATCGCACCTTATTGGAATTGAAACCTGCCAGCCGGTGATGTAGTTTTTCTCAACAATTTGCTATCAATCGCACCTTATTGGAATTGAAACGCTTATGCCGCATATCCAGAAAGCGATATTTGCAATCTATCAATCGCACCTTATTGGAATTGAAACGCATTATCTTTATTTATTGATGTACGCGGCGAATGTCTATCAATCGCACCTTATTGGAATTGAAACTCAAGGTCAATGTATCCTCCGTATTTTCCGCGTACCTATCAATCGCACCTTATTGGAATTGAAACACTTTCGTTTGAAAATCATTGTCTAATGTCTCAAACCTATCAATCGCACCTTATTGGAATTGAAACTTCAATACCGGGATTTTTATTACCCGGACTTTTTGACTATCAATCGCACCTTATTGGAATTGAAACGTGCGCCCCTAAAGTCTTCTTTGGGGAGATAAACAACTATCAATCGCACCTTATTGGAATTGAAACAGTTTCTACATTTCAATAAAGGTTCTATTCGCATCACTATCAATCGCACCTTATTGGAATTGAAACGCATAAACTCATCCGGAATTATCGGCGTTTTAAAAACTATCAATCGCACCTTATTGGAATTGAAACACTTTGTTAGTGAAAGTTTATGAAAGCATAGACGTCTATCAATCGCACCTTATTGGAATTGAAACAGCATGACTATGAGAGGGGCTAATACTACTAGACATGTTTTTTGGCGGTAAGTCCAACATACTGTTTAGGGAAAAAGACAAATGTATTTTTCTTATCCAGCCTTAAATTTGTAATCAAGTTATTGACATTTGTATTCCTGAATTGGTTAACATAGGCGAGAATTTCCTTAATATGCTGGGGCTTTGATTGAGTTTGGAGGTATTCAATAGCAAGCTGTTTGATGGTGCCGCCACGGATATTTTTTGTGGCTTCCCATTCTTTCAGCCCATAGATACTTGTTTTGCCAAAAGAAATAAAGACATCACTGTTTTTAATCATTGTGGTTCTAACGCTTTTTCCGCTGTTTGGTAAGTCCGGATTTATTTCTAACATTTTTAAGTAAATATCATCAACAGTAGCCGGTGCGTCTATTTGACACAGGGCTTCGTAAATATGCTCATAAAGCTTCACGCGTTTATTACGGTAGAAAAAAATGTGATCACCACTGATTAAATCAGGGCCAAATTCTTCAGTAATAACAAATTTTGTTATGTCTAAAAGCCTATGTGTATCTGTATCGGCATTCTTTTTTATAAATGGGAGCAGGTATTGGTGCAAGGGCAAACTATAGGTTTTGCTGCTGGGCACAGCGATTCTTTTGTACATATCCTTAAAAAGGGCCTTCAAGTCGTAGTCTTTTACGTATTCATTGCAGACCAAGAATACCTTATTAAAAGATTTTTGATAATTGGCTGTAGTATTTGTTTTGTATAAATTGCTTTCCAGATCACCTATAAGTTTATGTGATTTGCTCAGCTTGATAGAAAGCATTTTGAGGATAAAAAGTTTGTTGAAGTTGACGTGTTCTTCCTGCTGGATGGACGCTAAAAGCTCCTCATTTACATCGATGAAATCATTATTAACATCAAGTGTATGGTAATAGATGTTATCGATATCGTAAACAAATGAAAAGGTGAAGTCCAATTTTTTATAGATGTTTTTTCGGATTTGGCGAACCCTTTCATCTGTTAACCCAAGTAATTTACTGATTTCGACTAAAGGATGGTAGCTGTAATGATTCCAAAAGTTAAAGGCAGTCCTGAAAACGGTCCATTGATTCTCTGAAAAAAGAATCCTTTTATCAAATAGTTGCTGAATAAAAGCAAATAAATAAAGCTTATCATCCTTTACACACCTGCTGTATAAGTCATTTAGAATAGAAGGTTGACATCTAATTTTTTTTGAAAATTGATTAATAAATAGCTGTTTAGGAATATCAGCATCTAAATTATCAGGCCTTTTGAGTTTATTTCTGATATCAGACAGAAAAGCAAGAAGCTCCGCCTCTGACAACTGACCAATATTTTTTATGCTTCGTAAATCAAAATCAGGGTCAAGCAATACGATTAATTGTTTTAAATTAATTTGAGATTTCGCGAAATCGTTAAGGCCATTATAGCTTCTTACGGAAAGGCTTTGAGCTTTAAAGTTGATATAGGCGTCGAACGCTTTGACTTGTTCTTCTGTTAATTTGTCAGCTGCTGCGACATAGGAATATCCATCCTCAGCGCTTTGCTCTTGCACTTCATTAGTGTCGTAGGCTTTACAGATTGCAACCAACTCTGCGTTGGATTTCCGGCCACAATTTCTGAGTTTTAAAAAGCTTTTGTTTTGCACATAAAAGTTAATCAAATCAGTTAAGGTCATTAAATCGTAATCCATACAAATACCGTAGGACCGATTGCTTAATTTCATGTTTTTATTCAAATCTGAAAGACTGATCATAGCGTTTACATTTTGAGTAAAAGTTCAAAGCTGGCTACCTTTTACTTATTGTTTAAGATAGTAATATCTTGTGATATTTTCGCACTGCAAATTAAGAAAAATAACTATTGATTGAACAAAGATACTATTGTTAGTCCTGAAAAAGGTTTACAGTAGACGCAAAATCAGGACTAATAAAGATTCTATTTCTCTTTGCCCCCGAGACTGTGGCACTGAAATATTGGATTATTTTTTAACCCCAAGAGTTTTTTAAAACTTTTGAGGCTAAAAAAGCAAGGCGTGGCTTAATTGCTATAGTGCTAAAAACGAAAAGAGCAGGCTACCAACACTTTAGGTGTCTTTGCCTGCTCTTCTCTGCGCTTATTCTCTTTGCTTAGGAGAGTCCGGAAATATTACCATCATCATCAATATTCATAAATTCGGCTGCAGGCGTTTGGGGCAAGCCGGGCATGCGCATAATGTTCCCGGTGATAGGGATGACGAATCCTGCTCCGGCAGCTATTTCAATCTGACGCACGGTCACGATAAAGTTTTTGGGACGCCCAAGTAATTTTGGGTTATCAGACAGCGATTGCTGCGTCTTGGCGATACAGACAGCCAACTGGTTTAAACCCAGTGCATCAATTGTTTTCAAGTCTTTCTTGGCTTGTGAGGTATAATCAATAGCACTTGCGCCATAGATCTCCTTAGCAATGGTCTCAACTTTTCGTTCAATAGACCAGGCGCGTTCATACATCGGCTTAAAGCTTGAGACGCACTCATCGGCTACCTTGGCTACTACTTGTGCCAGTTCTTCGGTGCCTTCACCGCCTTTGCCCCACACATCAGCCACTGCTGCTTTAACACCCAACTCCTTGCATCTGTCGAGTATTACGTTTAGCTCCTCCTCGCTATCTGTGGCGAACCGGTTGATAGCCACCACCGGACACACATTAAATTTGAGCATATTTTCGATATGTTTTTCCAGATTTGGCAAGCCCTCTTTTACTGCCTGTGGATTGGGTTCTTTAAGGTCGGCAACAGGAATTTCACCGTGATATTTTAGCGCCCTTACCGTGGCTACCAATACGGCGGCTTGCGGCTCGAGGCCTGCTGACACGCACTTAATGTCGAGAAACTTTTCGGCACCCAGATCAAATCCAAAGCCGGCCTCCGTCACCACGTAATCAGATAAAGACAGCCCCATTTTAGTAGCCAGCACCGAGTTGGTACCTTGGGCAATATTGGCAAAAGGCCCGCCATGAATGATGGCCGGGTTGCCTTCCAGCGTTTGCACCAGGTTGGGTTTTATCGCATCTTTCAAAAGCAAAGCCATAGCGCCTTCGGCATTCAGATCGCGGGCATAAATCGGCTTTTTGTCGAAAGTAAATCCCACAAAAATTCTCCCCATCCGTTCTTTCAGGTCATGAAAATCTTCGGCCAGGCATAAGATGGCCATAATTTCGGAGGCGGCAGTGATGTTAAAGCTTGTTTCGCGCGGGATACCGGAAGCAGTGCCTCCCAGTCCAACAATTACGGAGCGCAGCGAGCGGTCGTTCATATCCATTACGCGTTTCCAGCTTACCGTGCGGGGGTCAATATTTAATGAGCGGGTATTGCTTTGGATATTGTTATCAATAAGTGCCGCAAGCAAGTTATTGGCCTTCTCGATGGCCGAAAAATCACCTGTAAAATGCAGGTTGATGTCTTCCATTGGAATCACTTGTGAATAGCCACCGCCGGCAGCTCCTCCTTTAATACCAAAAACAGGTCCCAGGCTGGGTTCGCGAAGCACCACTGTCGTAGCTCTTCCAATTCGATTAAGACCTTCGGTAAGTCCAATGGACACCGTGGTTTTACCTTCGCCCGCCGGCGTAGGAGAAATAGCTGATACCAGGATCAATTTCCCTGGATTATTTTTTAGCTTTTCACTATTAATCAGACGAAGGGGTAGTTTTGCTTTATATTTCCCATATAACTCCAGGTCATCTGCCGCAATACCGAGCTTTTTAGCAATTTCACCGATTGGTCTGATTTTGGCCTCAAGTGCAATTTTAAGATCTATATTCATTATTCAAATTTTAGGTTCTAATTCATCGTTTTAGGGCTACAAGTCCCGAAAAACAAAGGTAATTCATTTTAGTGAATTATGTGGGGAGCGTTATGCGTCGTTGCACGAATTTAGTGCGGTGCATGACAAAATAGGGTAAACAACCTATCAAACTACGTTGATATACTTTGAAGATTCATTCAAATACGCTCCTATTTTTGATTTTAATTTAAAAATCAAATAGTATGAAAAACCTCTACCTCATTTTATTCTTATTTGTTTGTTCTGTAACTAACGCACAACAATTCAATCCTACCAACGGTCCCACTTCAGGAATGGAAACCAGCAAATTTGTATTTGTTGAAAGCGACCTAATGTTTACAGGATACGGCTACCATCTTTTACGTTCGGACAACGGCGGCGAAAACTGGTATGTTGTCACGGCAAACTTTGCTGATAATGAAATTTTGCCTACCTCAATGATTCGCAAAGGCGACTACATCTTTTTATCTTCCTGGCTTGGCGATCGCGTTTATCGCAGTGGTGACAATGGCGACACCTGGGACGCAATCAGCACAGGATTATCCACCAACATGGTTAATCCTTCTTTAAAGCCAAACCGCATAGAAGTGAGTGGGGAAAATCTCCTTATGTCAAGCATGAATTATACTGCCATAAGCACAGATATGGGGCTTTCCTGGCAGCGCATAGAAGCTATCCCCGAAGATATTACAGATGGTGTAAACCAGCTCGAGTCAGGATTATATATGAGTTCACAAGACAATCAGAGTCCCTTCCCGCATCATTTTATTTACAAATCGCTCGACAATGGCACTACGTGGGAGCAGCTGCCTTCTGTTCCCTCCATACCCTCACCGGGTATTGCCATGCAGCAAGGCACTTCTGCTTTTGCTGAGCTCAACGGATATCTCTACTCTTCATGCGCTCCCCTTAACGGACATGGCTTGCAGCGCTCAAATGACAATGGTGCAACTTGGGAGAATGTGGGTGCTGCTTATGCATTCAATACCGGAAAATGCGTTAGAAACTATGATGGTATTTTATATTTCACCGATATGTCAGGTGCCTATAAAAGCACAGATGAGGGCGCAAGCTGGGAAGAGTTTCTGAATGCTGATTATGACTTTCCTTGTGCCGATGCCGGATACATCACCCGCTATAATGGAAAGCTATGGATTTCAACACAAAAAGGCCCAATCTCCTACAACGAAGCAACCGGTGAAGTGAGTGAGCCTATGATCCGAAATGGCTCGCTTACAAGTATGAAAGCCGCCAATGGTGTTATTCTTGGACTGGAATATGGAAAGCTCTATGCATCAGTAAATCACGGTAATAGCTGGACCAATGTGACAAATAACTTTGGAGGGAATACCGAGGTGCTTCACTTTTCTGTTGATGGAAATACGTGGTATGCAGGAGCTTTTAAAGATTTTTATCTAAACCTTTTTAAGTCGACCGATTATGGACAAAGCTGGTCTGTAGTATCAACCACACCCAACGGTAGTGGCGGAACCGCCTTCTTCTCATACGGCCCTCAGCTTTTTGCCACAGGAACGGGAGCTGACATAGTGATCTACAAAAGCACTGACAATGGCGCAACATGGAATCCAACATCACTCACGGTTGCAGGTGACCCACTTAGCTATAATGCCACAGTTCAGGGATTTGAAAAACATGGAGATATGATTTTTGCAGATATCGGGTATGGCTTTGCCTTTTCAGCAGATGACGGCGAGACATGGACGGCAAGGAAACTTACATCTGACGGAAAAGTGGTGGGTTGGCTCAATAATTTTATAAGATATGATGACTGGTCGTATCAAATTCTTAACAGTACTGATAATGGTGCCACCTGGACATTAACCACCGACGGATTTCCAATTTTTGCGGGCATAATACAATATGCCGGTGGATTAGGAATGGTAAACGGAAGAGTTTATATGCTAAACAATATGGAATCAGGCGACCTGAGCCCTTATCCGGGTTACTATTATTATATTGATGATGGGAGTACAAGCTGGACGCCGGCAGTAAATCTGGGACAGATTCCCTGGAATGTTGTTTCAATAGATGGAACCAGCGAAACGGATCTTTACGTCTCAACTTTCGACGATGGGGTATGGACAAACGCCAACAATACGGGTATCGAAGCTGCAACAGGCACAAACCGCTTTATTTCGGTTTATCCCAATCCTGCCACAGATCAGCTGCATGTGGAATGCGAGTTCACCGGAGGCCTGCTCTCGATTATGGACTTTACCGGAAGGGTAATTTCACAAACTCCTTTTGTTAATAGTCGGCAGGAAGTAAATATTTCAAGCCTCAAAGCCGGCATGTATATTATTTCCATTGATGGAGTTGACAAGCGCTATCAGTCTAAGTTTATAAAACGTTAGCGTTATATTAAAGCGCTATAAATAAAGTCATCATGAAATATTTTGCCAATGTATTATAAGCCTCAATATTACTCTGTGAAACGCTGTGGCTTCTTGTGGCACTTTGTGAAACAGCCATTAAACAAAGTATAAAAATGATTGATCATAAGCCTAATAATTCTCAGGCTTCAACATACTGATTCGTTACATTTTTTCTCTACCCTCCATTCAAAAACAAAACCCGCATCCCTATAATAGAGGTGCGGGTTTTTATTCATTCTACTTTCAAACCAGTAATTGAGCTTCGACTTTGAATTAATTGTATGGGCAATTTCTCCATCCCCTGCCCTGTCCATTGCCACGCATACCTTGACCGTTTCCACGCATGCCGCGGTTTCCGGCGCCAAAGCCTCTTCCTCGGCCTTGTCCTGTATTAGCGTCAAACCAAACTTTCTGGTCGTCGGTGAGTAAATTTTTCACTTCACGGCGATGGGCTTCGCGTTCTTTCAACAGACTGGCACGCAGGCTGGCCAATTCATCAATATTTTGATCGATGGCAGCGACATCCTGATTTTTGGCCACGCGCAAACTGTTCAGCTTGGCTTGCTTTTCAATGATTTCGGCACGCTTAATTTCTGCATTGCGGAAATGTTCGTTACGCAACTTTAAAATATTGGCTTCCTGATCTTCCGTCAAATCCGGGATGATAGCCGTACAATCTCCACGGCCATAGCCCATTCCTGGACCTTGTACATTATTTCGTCCATTTGCACGGGCATTTCCACGGCTGAAATTCTGTGCACTTGCATCAAAAGAAATCAAGGCAAGCATTGCAAAAGCTGCGACTAAAGTAGTTAGATTAATTTTTAAATTTTTCATGATTTAAGTATTTATAAAGGTTAAACATTTTATTTCGTTTCTATTATTGACGACGTCTGTTGCGCCAGCCTCTGCGGTGACGGCGGCCCATACCATCGGGTCGTGGCTCATCGCCTCGGTTAAGCATCTCGCGGTAAAAGTCTTTCAACTTTTCATCTTGTTCAGGCGAGGCAATTTGCTTAATATCAAGCAAATGATGTGTTGTCTCAATCTTCATCAAAGTATGAAGGCTACCAATCTCCGCACAAATTGCATCAAGACGTATGGTATCCGGCACCGGCTGCATCACCTCATCGATCAGATCAGCATTCAACTGGCGTAACTCAGCAAGCATTGGCGACACTTCCCTTCTCAGGTTTAATTTTGAAGCATTCATTAAGCGTTGCTGGGTTTTATCAAAACCAATTTCACGCATCATAAAAACCGATGCGGGATCGTTTGAGGGATTTTCGTCCATGTGCTCAACCAACCCAGCTTCATGAAACTTCTCCACCTGCCGCAATTTATAAAGTACGCTAGCCAAAGCACCCAGATTCACCAGCGTTATCACGATAACGAGCAAAGCAATTGTTCTCTTTTGTTTTGTTGAAATCATGGCTGCTCTGGGTTTTGGTTATCCATCAAATAGATTTCGAGTGTACTTTCCGAAATATCAATCAAGTGTAGGTCTTCTGCTACAGCACTGAGCATTATCTCCCTTGATTCAGAAGTGTTCACAGGGCTGGTTTGAATATCCATTGTAAGGCGGCCTCCAATCCACACGCCAAAAGCAATGGCTGCGGCAGCACTCATCAAAGTAGGACTTAAACGTAAAATCCGCTTAGCGGAGAAAGCGCTTTCTTTTGCTGTTGAAGCATTGTTTTCTATCCGCGAAAGCAAATCCTGGTATAAAAATGGATTAGGATGAATGCGGCGCTTTTCGCTTATTTGTTGCATCTCAGCCAAATGGCGATTGAGTAACAGCCTGCATGAACTGCATTGCGACACATGCTCACGGAGTGCTGTATCAACATCTGCCTCTCTTGTGGAGAAGGGCAAATCGAAAATCATCAGTTCATAGTGTTCGCAGTTCATGGGGTGCTTTTTAAGTTTGACACGCTTAAGTTCATTTTCTTGCGGTGAGACGCTCATTTATAATAATTTTTTAGTTTTTTACGCAGATTCTGCCTTGCCCGGTGAATCAACGATTCGATAGCCGACAGGCTCAGCGCCATTATTTCGGCCACTTCGGCATAGGACAGCTCCTCTATTTTGTTCAAGGTAAAAGCTATTCTTTGGTTTTCGGGCAACTGGGAGATGGCTTTGTCGAGCAGACTGCGCTGTTCAGTAGTCTCCATTGGAGCTGTTTCTACGCTGGGCACAAAAGCAGTTGTTTTTTGTGATGCCGAAACTCCAAACAGGGCGTCTATCTCTTTCCAGAAACGCCGTTTGTTGCTGTTACGCATAAAATTGAGAGAGCGGTTTACGGCGATACGATATAACCAGGTGCTTATTTTGGCATCGCCCCTGAATTTGTGGGCATTGTTGAACACTTCAATAAAAATATCCTGGCTCAGGTCTTCGGCATCATGTGCATTATGCAAAAAACCCTTGCACACATTATATACCAGAAGCTGATGCTGCTCAACCAGTTGATGCCATGCAGCGGGATCTTTTTCCTTTAACCTTCGTACAAGCTCAGCTTCCGTCATTTATATGCCTGTTTTTCTGCATTTTATCAATTAATAAGTATAAGACAATTTTTAGTGCAAAAACTTGCGCCTTAGCCCAAAATATATTTCCAGAATTAGCAAGGCAAGGTACAAAATGTCTGTTTCGTGAGTCTAATTATGTAGCAGAAAAGATATTAAAATAGATTTTATTCGTCTTCCCTAAATACTAAAGCGCGATGTTCAATGCGGTCTAATGTCTCAAATATTCTATACCTGTTGATGTTTCAAGGTTGAAGTTTGGGCTTTGTACCATTAAAGTTCAAGACAAGAGAGGAACGTATTATGCAGATACGTTTTTGAAATATTAATTTAGCCTGACAACAGCATGTCAAAGCACTGAGGCTCAGAGAGGTATTCGAGATAAAGAATTATGACCCAGTCTGTAAAGTTTTATTTCGCCACCAAGACACCAAATCAGTACGATTGCACAAAGAGTTTAATGTTAGTAATCAATACTTTGTGATGGTTAGAGCTTTCGAGCCTTTGTGGCATTCTTTATTTCTTACCTTTTCGGCAGAGGCTCAATTATGAATTTGAAAATAATATTAAACAGCATCTTGTGCGATTAAATGCCATCCTTGCAAACCATTATCAACAAGGATTAAGCCACCGAACATTCTTTTAAAGAGAAACGAAAATCCAAAAAATCCATCGCTACAAATCAAAAATCCATATATTTGTATCAGCTTTTCAAAGTTTCTTTTCATTAAGACCCTTTTTTTTGAAAATCAGTCTCAACAAGAAAAAATATCCAAAAAACTTCAGCAATGAAAAAATTGTTTCTACTCCTTTTAGGTTTCCTGCTTAGCACAAACCTCCTGCTGGCGCAGCAATTAGAAGCCGGTGATTTGATTCCGGTTGATCCTACCGTAAAAATTGGTCGGCTCGATAATGGCCTGGTTTATTACATCCGGCACAACACCATGCCCGAAAATCGGGTGGAGTTGCGACTTGTTACCAACGCAGGCTCCATTCTGGAAGATGACGATCAGCAAGGGCTGGCGCATTTTGTTGAACACATGTGCTTTAACGGCACCAAGAATTTTAACAAAAGTGCACTCGTTGATTTTCTTGAAAAATCAGGCGTGCGTTTTGGCGCCGACCTCAACGCATACACCAGCTTTGATGAAACGGTGTATATGCTGCAACTGCCTACCGACAGACAAGGCTTGATTGACTCTGCCTTTATGGTGCTTGAAGATTGGGCACATCAGGTGAGTTTTGATCCGGAAGAAATTGACAAAGAAAGAGGTGTAATACGCGAGGAATGGCGCATGGGGCTTGGCGCTAACGACCGTATGCGAAAAGCCTATTTCCCGATTATCTTCAATGATTCGCGCTATGCCGAGCGCCTTCCTATCGGAAAAATTGATGTTATCGATACCGCTGCTTATGAGCGGCTGACAACTTTTTATAAAGATTGGTACAGACCAAATTTGCAGGCTGTTATTGTGGTAGGTGACATCGACATTCAAATGGCAGAAGAAAAAATTATCAGTCATTTTGCTCCTATTAAAAACCCTAAAAAAGCAAAAGAACGCCTTAGTTTTGATATTCCCGGCAACAAAGAACCACTTGTTGCTATTGCCACAGACCCCGAAGCCACCAGCAGCAATGTGATGATGTTTTACAAACATCCCAAAAAAGAAGCACTTATCATAAACGACTACAAGGAACAACTCATTCAGGAACTTTATAGCGCCATGATTATCAGCAGACTTAATGAGCTGAGCCAAAAAGCCGAATCACCATTTATGTATGCATACACCTATTATGGCGGATTTTTGGGAAGAGCAATGGATGCATACGCCTCCAGCGCGTCTGCTAAAGAAAACCAGATAGAAGAAACCCTGGAAGCTTTGGTTATTGAAAATGAGCGTGTAAAACGCTATGGCTTTACGGCTTCTGAACTTGAACGCACGAAAAAAGAATTGTTGAATCGGCTTGAACAGCAAGCCAAGGAGAAGGATAAAACCAATTCGTCTGTTTACGTAAATGCCTACACCAGACATTTCTTAGAGAATGATCCCATCCCGGGCATTGAAAACGAGCTGATTATGGCCCAGCAATTGCTTCCAAAAATCAAACTGCAAGAAATAAACAGTAAAGCCATAAAATGGATCACCGACGAAAATAGGGTGATTGTAGTTACTGCTCCTGAAAATGAAAGTATTTCCGTGCCTGACAAAAGAGCGATTTTGGAAACCGTCCGTGAAGCAAAAAACAAAGAAATTACTGCATGGGTTGACAGTTTTAAAGATGAGCCTCTGCTATCAGAAACACTAAAAGGCGGTAGTATTGTGAGTGAGAAAATCGACAAAAATCTTGGAATTACCAAACTAAAACTCAGCAATGGAATCGAAGTAATACTAAAGCCCACCGACTTTAAGAATGATGAAATATTAATGTCAGCTTTCGCTTGGGGTGGTAGTTCAATCTTTGAAGACAAAGACGCCTTTGCTGCTGATAATATCTCCCGCGTAATAGAAGCAAGTGGTTTGGGCAACTTTAGCAAGTCGGAGCTGGAAAAGAAACTCAGCGGCATAAATGCCAGTCTGCGGGTAAATATCGACGACATACAGCAAGGCCTCAACGGCGGCGCTACTCCAGAAGATTTCGAGACCCTGATGCAGCTCGTAACACTTCAGTTTAAAAAGGCCCGGCGTGATCAGGAAGCCTTTAACGCATACATTTCTCAGCAAATAAATCAGTATAAATTTATGCGGGCTAACCCACAAGTTATTTTTTACGACACCCTTTATAAACTCGCTACTTCGAGCAACCCGAGAACGGTAATAATTCCAACCGACAAACAAATACACAGCCTTGAAGCAGAAAAAATTTATGCGATGTATGACCGCCTTTTCGCAACGGCCAAAGGCTTCACCTTTGTTTTTGTTGGTAATATCAACAACGAAAATTTCAAGCCTTTACTTGTAAAATATCTCGGGAGCCTGCCAACGGCAAAAGAAGCGCTGCAATGGAAAAACAGAAAGCCTGAATTCCCAAAAGGCATCACTGATGTAAGCATCTATGCCGGTGCCGAACATAAAAGCATGGTAGCCCTTATGATGAAAGCACCTTTCGACTGGTCAGCAGAAAACCGGCTACACCTGGAACAGATGATGAAAGTGCTTTCGATTAAGTTGCGCGAAAATATGCGTGAAGATCAGGGGGGCGTTTATGGCGTTGGAGCACGTCAGGTCAACAATCAATTTCCGGAAGCTGACTATACCATCAGCATCAATTGGGGTACCAATCCTGAAATGACCGACACGCTCACAAAAGCTGTGTTTCAGGAGATGAACCGCCTGATTGAGCATGGCCCCACAGCCGAAGACCTGGCTAAAGTGAAAGAGACAAGCATACGCGAACGCGAAACAAACGAAAAGCAGAACAAATATTGGCTCTCAGCAATAAGCTTCTCAGTGCAAAATGATATGCCCATGCACAGCTTTGAAGCCTTTAAAGAAAAAATTCATGGACTTTCCGCTGACCAGATCCAGACAGCAGCCCGTGAATTCTTGAAAACCGATCATTACCTGCGACTGGTGCAAAAACCAGAAGCTATGAGGCCTATAGCCGAAAGCGGAAAATAGAAACGCTTCCATATTAACTGATTCAAGCTCCGTTATTTGCTGTGTGAAACATCGAATTTCGGAGCTTTTTTTACGTCTTTGGATAGTTATAAAAGTTGGGTCTAATAGGCTTGCTTCTATGCAAACCAAAGCGGAAACAGCCTTTAAACCCAATGACTACAAGGGTTTTTTCAATTTGAAAAAATTCGACTACTTTTGCGGTAAATAAACAACTATGAGAAGCTTTTCGCGCCTACTGCTTAGGTTAGCTGGCTGGAAGATTGTTGGTGAAATACCGGAACACATCAAAAAATGTGTTATCCTGGCTGCACCTCATACCAGCAGCCGAGATTTTATTATTGGCAGACTGGCCTACTACGTATTGAACGTTTCTGTGAAATTTCTCATCAAAAAGGAATCTTTTCAAGGTCTGTTTGGTATTTTATTAAAACATATGGGAGGCATTCCGGTTGACCGCAGTCGAAGCACCAACCTTGTAGAACAAGTTACTCGGCTTTTTCAGAAAGCCTCACAGCTAAACGTAGTGATAGCGCCCGAAGGCACACGCAAGTTGCAGAAAACATGGAAAAAAGGTTTTTATTATATCGCTCTCCGTGCGAATGTACCGATCGTGATGGGCTTCCTCGACTACGCAAAAAAAGAAGCAGGCTTTGGGCCTATCCTGAATCCCAGTGGCGACTTTGATAAAGATTTCGCTGAGATTACAGCTTTTTATGAACAAAAAACAGCGAGATATCCTGAGAATTTCAACCTGAGTCCACAAAACCGCAGTCCAAAACCTAAATAAACTTCCTACACTATAAAGCCGTTGAAACCATTATAATTTTTACATTTGCAGCCGATTTCAAACCGACTTGGAGAGATGGCAGAGCGGTTGAATGCGGCGGTCTCGAAAACCGTTGTCCGTCATTGGCGGACCGGGGGTTCGAATCCCCCTCTCTCCGCAGATTGAAAATGCCCGTTTTGCGGGCATTTTTTTTTAGGTAGAGCGGTTGTATGGTTGGCTGGCGTAGCAGTACATTCGGTACACACTACTAACAGAAAAGTTTTATATAAAAGATTCCATATCCATTGTGCCTTGGAAGTTGAAAAGTTATAACCAACGTGATAACAAACTTTTGAAGCTCCGACAGGATTTCAAAACGGCGAATATAAAAGCGAGAATAATCCATATAAATAATTGATATAAAGCGTGTAATCTTTTGGGAAATTTCTCCTTCAAAATCTTTTCGCGAAGGATTTTGAAGAAGAAATCATAACGGTTTTATTTCATCAACCTCTACTTTTCCAGCATTTTCCGATCATAGGTATAATCCTTAAAGGGTACTTTGAAAAGCAGGCGATAAAGCACCGGAACAAAAAGCAGGGTGATAACAGTGGCGAAAAATAATCCAAAGATTATCGCAAGTGTCAGTGGTTCCCACAGCAGGCCGCCGCCAAAAAGCAATGGCAACATACCCAGCGAGGTGGTGAGCGTTGTCAACAAAATGGGTCTGAATCGGTTATGCGCTGCCAAAAGAATGGCGTCGCGCCGATCCACCTCCGGATTTTCAGCAAACTCCACATCAATGCGATCAATGAGGATAATGGCGTTATTCACAACTATCCCGGCGAGGGCAATAACGCCTAATATGCCGAAAAAGCTAACAAAAGAACCACCAATAAACCAGCCGGCTACCACGCCAATCATTCCCAGCGGTATAGCCATAATAATTATGGTGGATTTGCGGATGGAGTTAAACTGAAGCACCAGCAAAATCACGATAAGGAAAAACGCCAAAGGCAAACGCGTAAAAATGGCACTTAGATTTTCGTTGGTATCTTCGTCTTCACCGCCGAATTCGTAATCGTAACCATAATCCCAGCTTGCCTTTTGCTCCTTCATCCAGGGGCCGATGTCGTCAAAAATAGTTGCCGCATTATAGCCGCTATGCAGGTAGGCGCCCACGGTCATGGTTCGTGCCAGGTCTTTCCGGATATACTTGGCAAACTGCCATTCTACGTGCACATCAGCCAGCTGCGAGAGCGAAACATTTTGTCCGGTGGCAGCCGAATAAATGGTATAGGCTTCCACTGATGCAATGTCGTACGCATCCGCCCTTCCACTTTTCATATAGATAGGAATGCGCTCATCTGTTTCACGAAAATCGTCAATCTTCATCCCGGAAAGCCCTGCATTAAGTGCCATCGCGATTTCCAAATTGGTGAGCCCCGCACGTTTGGCTTTGAAGGGATCGATGTCCACAATCAATTTTTTGATCTTTGGTCCCCAGTCGTCTGTAATATTTTTCGCGCCATCAGTGATCAACAATTTTCCTTTTACAGTTTCGGCAATGGCTGCCAGTTTTTCTGGGTCGTCGCCCGAGATACGTATTTCTACCGGTGTACCCGAAGCACCGGCACCGGTTAGGCGGTTCACACGGATATCTGCATCAGGAATAAAACTCAGACAGAAATTATCCACTTTGGCAATAATATAATCATTGTCGCGATCGCCGGTAGTGTTCAACAACATATGTGCATAGTTAGAAGCCGCTTCATTTTTAAAATAACCTAAGTCGTAAGGTTCAGGCCCCTCGCCAATAAATGAAGAGAAATCCAGCACGCCGGCTTTCTTGCTGTTCTCGGGATTTACAAGCAGCGAGTCGAGGATATAATTGCCGATAGCTTCTACAGCTTTTTCAGTGTATTCAATTTGTGTCCCGGCTGGAAATTTTATATCAACGGTTACCAAGTTTCGGTCGCTGTCGGGAACCAGTTTAAAGGGTAGAAACTGCATCAGCAGCAACGACACCACAAAAAGTGCAGTAATAATTCCCAAAAATGGATAAGGATTTTTCAGTACGCGAAACAGCAGTCCGTTGTACCACAGATTTAAGCGCCGCATATTTCGATCTACCGCATTCTCCTTTTTCTTCATTTTTTCAAGGTCACTTTTCACGATAAGCAAAGCCAGCAGCGGAATAAAAGTAAAAGTTAAAAACCAGGAGCTGAGTAGGGTAAGACTCACTACCCAAAACAAAGGCGACGAGATTTCGCCCATGGGCGTTTCGGCCAATGCGAAAGGTAAGAAAGCCGAAGAGGTTGTGAGCGTTGAAATTAGCAATGGAATTAATAATACCTTGCAGGAATAGATGCTTGCTTCCATCTTATTCATGCCTTTTCCCATGGCCACCAATATGGATTCCGACATCACAATTCCATTATCAACCAAAAGCCCCAGAGAGATGATAAGGGCTGCCAGCGATACTTTATTTAGTCCCAGATTTATCAGATCAAGGAAGAAAAAAGCAAACAAAATAACCATTGGAAGCAGCGTTGCCACCAGCGACCCGGTACGAAATCCAAGAAAGAAAAACATCACGGCCAGCACGATCAGAACGCTCTGCACCAGGCTTTTAAGAAAATCGTTTACCTGGCTATTTACAACTTGATCCTGAGAGGCTGAACGAACCACTTCAACACCGACCGGCAGGTTATTGTTGACGGCTAACAGGGTTTTGTCCACGTCTTTACCCAGGCGAACAATATTAGCACCATCTTTCAGCGAGACAAACAAAGCAATAGCCGGCCGGCCATTGACTTTCACAATCTTCTCGCGTGGCGAAACGTAGTCGCGATAGATATGTGAGGTAATATCTTCCAAAAACACTACCGCACCCGTTGAAGTAGGGATCAGGATTTTTTTCAAATCGTCAAGCGAATTGAACTTTCCAGTGGGCTCCAGCACAATGCGTTGACGTCCAACATTGATTTCTCCTCCCGGAAAAAGGATATTCGTGGCTGATATAATATTTTTCAGCTTAACAGCAGTCAGGCCATAGCGCGCCAGTTGCTTGTCGTCGAATTCGATAAAAATGCGTTCATCTTGCACGCCGCCATATTTCACTTTGGCGGCATCGGGAAGCAGCAACAGCTCATTTCGAACCTGTTTGGCGTAATCTTCCAGCTTGTTGTAGGGAACGCCATCTCCTGTGACGCCCAGAATAATTCCGAAAACCGTGCCGATATCCTCATCTTTTACCACCGGCCCGTATATCTCTTGTGGAAGCTGCGGCTTAAGATCTTCCACCTTGTTGCGCAGATCAGTCCAAACCTGCTGAAGCTCATCTTTACTTACCTGCACCTTCAGCTCGACAGTGATAACCGACAGCCCGTCGCGTGATTCGCTACTGATTGTCTTTACCTCAGTCATTTCACGAATTGCCTCTTCAAGCGGATCGGTCACTAATGCTTCCACTTCCAGTGGATCGGCTCCCGGATATTTGGTAACCACCGAGGCAAACCGAATCGTATAGGGAGGCATGCTGTCGCGCTCCAGCTTAAAATAATTAAAGATGCCGATCAGCCCAACGATGATAAAAGCAATGATGGTGATCCGGCTATTATTGAATGTAGTTTTTGTAAGATTCATGGCGTGCTGCTTACTAAATTTTATAAATCGTTATTATCCAACAGTTTCACTTTCCTGCCTTCATATAAAAAACGGATTCCAGCTGTTATTACAATGTCATCTGCCAGAAGCCCATTTTTGACTTCATAACCGGCAGGACTCAATGCTCCTATGCTTACATCACGTCTGCTGACTTCATAAACACCTGCTTCGTCGGTTGAATTGGCTAGGTATACGAAATCTCCGTTTTGGTCGTGACTCACTGCATCAGGGCTTATATAAATAGAAGCCTCGCTGCTGTTTCGTTTTAGCGGGATAGTTACTGTTCCGGTCATTCCGGCAATCAGCTGTGCAGCGGGCTCTCCGGTCAGGCTCACAATCACAGCATAAGCTGAAGAGCCTGATACTCCTGAACTTACTTCGGTGATCTTTCCTGAGAAGGACTTTTGAGGAAGCGTTGAAAATTCAACCGTAACCTCCATCCCCTGATTTATTCGGCTGATGATACTTTCCGGCACTGCCGTTTGCACCTCAATGGTTGTAGCAGACGAGAAAGCCACTACCGGCTTACCGGCGCCGGTCATCTCGTTTTCTTTGGCTAAAATAGCCGAAACAGTACCTGTATAAGGTGCTTTGAGCGTGGTATAATCCAACTGATTTTTGGCTGCACTTAGCTGCTCTCTTGCAGTTTCGGCCATTGCCTGTGCTGATTCGTACTGCGCCTTGGCACGCTCGTAATCGTTAAGCGAGGCTTTGTTGCCGGCATAAAGGTTTTCGATCCGGATAAAAGCAGATTTTGCAGTGTTTTGTTGCACCTCGCCATTTTTTAGTGAAGCTGCTGCCTTATTATAATTGATGCGGTAATCGGCAGCATCAAGCCAGGCAATCGGTTCGCCTTGCTTTATGGTGTCGCCCAGTTGAACGGCAATTTTTTCGATGGTTCCGCCTACCTTAAAGCTGAGTCTGGCTTCGTTCTGAGGTTGTGAAACAGCCGAAAAGGAACGCATCTCGGTGATGGATTGCTCTCCTACTTTTTGGTAAAATACCGGACGGATGGCTTCCTGCGTTTTGTCCTTGCTGCCGCAAGCGGTCATCAAAAGTGCACTCAATAGTATAAAAAATAGCTTTTTCATGGTTATTCTTCTGTGTTTAAATGATTTAATAAACGGTTGGTATAATCTTGTCGTTGCGACTCATCTGTTAAGAAGATAAATCTGCCCTGCATGCGCTCGGTTTTAACATAATCGAGAATGTATTGGTAAAAAGCGCTTGCAGCCATGTATTTTGAGCGGGTCATCACATTTTGGGCATCAATAAGTTGCACCACGGTTGTCACGCCCTGAGCATAAGCAGCCTGAACTATTTTATAGTTTTCGTTCGCGGCGCGGGCGGCCTCTTGTGCAAGCTCAAGCTCTTTATAGGAAGCTTTCAGTCGCTGCACATTGGTGCGTAAGCCTTTCTCGATATTGTTGAGCAAATCATCCTTTTGCCAGGCAATCTTTTCCTGCTCAATGGTCGTGCGTTGCACTTCAGCCCTTTTGCGGCCTCCTTCAAAAATCGGCAGACTCATTTTCACACCGAGATACCAAGTAATATCGTCTGGTGGCGGTGGAATGGGCAAGTTAGGAATTGCCATGGTGCCCTCGCGCACGAAAGCCTGATCAGCCTGACCAAACAATGCCACTTCAGGAATAAATAATTGCCTGATTTGCATCGACTTCTTGCGGTCAATCATCTCGCCCGCAGTGAGCAGTTGTTGAAGCTCGGGCGACCAATCGTACATCTCGCTGATAAGAAAGTCGGCGTATTTTTCTTCAAGTCCCGGTTTGCTAAAATAAACACCCAGAATATTTTGATCAAACACAATGGATTCATCAATTTTGGTTGAATCGTCAACAGCAATATGATTGCCGATTGGCTGGTTAAGCAATTCATTGAGCTGATACATAGCTGCTTTATAGGCTGCCTTCGCATCGTTGAGCTCCATTTTATTGATGCTCATTTCTGTGATCCAGCGATTTACATCAGAAACACCGGCCTCCCCACTCTGCTCTTTTGCCTTGGCCATCTCCAGGTTTTGAAGGCTGGCATAGACGTTTTCATTTTTTATTTGCAGGTTGTTTCGGGTAAACAACAGCGAAATATAAGCGCCGGTGACTTCCGAAACAATGTTGAGCAGGGTTTGCCGGCTTGAATGTTGCTCATATTGGGCAGCTAACTTTTTGAGGGCAATATTGGCAAAGGCGGCATCGGAATATAAAACCTGCTTGAGTGATGCCGTGCCGGTAACCGTGAATTCGCCGCGCTGCCCCATAGAAACCTCTACCAGGTTCTGACTCAATTGTAATGCCGAACCGGAAACTTCTATCTGAGGCATTATGTTTGCTTTGGCAATACGCACATCTTTTTGGGCCATCAGCAAATCCTTGTCGGTAATTTTTCCTTTCAGGTTATTTTCTAAAGCCAAGGCTATGGCCTGTCGCAGCTCAAGACTTTCACCGGGCATCTTCTCGATATTGATAAGTATGGCATCTTCCAGCTTCTGCCACTTTGCCGGGAATTTCCCGATTTTTCGCATGCTCTCCATATTAACCAATGGCGTACGTTTATTCTGGTGGCGGCTAAGTGGAATTTCAGATAGATTGATGCCTTCTCTTACTTTTAAAACCCGCAAAGCCACCTCACGTGCCATTTGTAGGAGCGTAAACTGTGGCGTGAAAGTCAGGCTGGCACCCAGTTGCAAATCGCCCGGACCGCTCGCTGCAAGAGTTGGAATCTGCCTCATGTTCAGCTCAGCATAAAGCGCTGCTATTTCAGCCGGGCGGTAATGAACCATCGGCAGAACAAAAGCAGCCTCTATTGATGAGGGCAGGTGTTCAAGCGCTTCTTTACTAGCTGAACCTACCGGAATAAAACTAAGCTCAAAATCGTGCTCTTGCTGGCTAAAAAACTGAAGAAGCGGCTGAAAATTCGTATAAAGCGGCTCCGGAATAAGTACTGCCAGATGCTTAAACCCGAACAAATCGTGAAAAGCCAGCATATCGTCTTTCAGCCTAATCATCGAAGGGATATAGGTGAAATTCGTAATGCCACTGCCGCTATCTGCTTGCGCAACAAGCCCTTGAAGTGTCTGGTCTAAAAGGGTTGCGGCAATTACCGGCTTGGGATAAGCGGGTAGTTGCGCCGCTGCATTGGACGACAGAAAACCCAGGGTGATGACAATATCCGTTTCCGGATCTTCCAACAACTCATGGAGATTTTCGCTCACCTTATCAACTTGCCATTCCGCAGTAACCTCTTTAAACACAACTCCCCCACGGGCCTGTGTCAAGGCTTCTATTTCTGATTTTATCTCGCGCGACAGGGCTTCAAATTCGCCGGTAGCGGCATCTTTACTGATTCCTATTTTTAAAGGATTCTGCCCCAGCAAAAATGTAGGAAATAAAACCAACATAAAAATTAACTTTTTAAAGCTGTTTATTCGATCCATACTACTCTGTTTTTATCTTGATCATGTTTTCGTCTGCTTATGAACCAAATTCAAAATTCAGACCGGTTAGTTAATATTAACTACGCAAAAGTAGTACAAATACTTCTGTTTGTGCAATATAATTCATAAAAAAACTTAAACAATTGATTTTCTTTTGTTTAAAACATCATAATTTTTTTGAATAATTTAAAGAAGAAGATTTGACAAACAAAAAAACCATTATTTATTGCTTAAAAAAGAAGTCGGTTATACTTTTAGGAGCTACATCTATATTTTTTCGACTTGCTCTCAAAGCTATAGCTTCGTCATTAAACTTCTGATAGCCTTGTGAAAAAACCTGATTTATAGTATCTTTGAAGCTTCTGTTTAACCAAAATTAAAACTTACCGCCATGAAACGTATTTTCCTACTTACAATCACAGCGATAGCTTTTCAGCTTGTGCTCACAGCTCAAAATTTTGTTACGCCAGATAAGCAATGGAATGTTTTAGCAAGTGGTATGCCGCAATCGTACGTCACAGAAATTTTTTGGATTGCAGGTGATTCTGTCGTCAATGATATGACTTACCAAAAAATTTGGGTTTCAATGGATTCACTGCAAACACAGCACTACAACGGTTTGTTGCGTGAAGAATCCAATGTTGTATATTACATTCAGCCGGGAAACAGTGAGGGCGTTTTATACGACTTCAACCTGGAAATTGGTGATACTATTTCAATAGTGAATATTTTTTGTTTTGACGCCTTTCCTTTAACCGTCTATGATATTGATACCGTGGAATATTTTGGTATGATGCGTAAACGCTGGCATTTGGGCGATCACGACTGGCCTCAGGAAATCTGGATCGAAGGTATTGGTAGCCATAGCGGTCCCTTATATTCAGGCTACGAATATTGTATCGTTTGTCCATTTTGGGAGTTATTATGCTTTCACGATCAAGGAGAACTGCAATATATTTCTCCTTACGAAACCGATTGCTATAAAACAACAGTAGGCCAAAGCGAAAACTTTGAAGCTTCTGCCTTGCGGATCAAACCCAATCCTGTAAAACGTGGCTCAAAACTGTTTGTGGATTCACCGTTTAAAATTGAAGCAGTAAGTTTATTCAACACTTCCGGACAGTTGCTTCAAAAAATCCAACCTACGAAAACCGGTCAAACTGCTTTTGAAACTAAAGCCTTAGAGCCCGGAATGTATTTTGTGTCGGCAATTGTCAATGGCCAACAGATCACGCGCAAGATTATCGTTGAATAAATCAACTGCCCGAAAAGATGTTTTATTAGCTGCTTCCGATATTAAAATATCAATTCTTTAACTTCCATATTTATACCTTATTAACCTGTTTAGTGAAGAGGAATAGGTTGTAACATCACTTTTGTTTTGCTGATGAGCTTTATTCTTCTAATTTTGTTTGCTTATAAAAAAGTCACAAACAAAAATTCTCCGAAGAAAAACGTAAAGATTAAACCTATGAAATCAACACCTTTAATATTCTTTTTGATTGTTTCTCTACTAATCTCATCATGCACTAAAGACGATGTTTTAAATGCTGAGGCCGACATCATCACTATTGTTGTGCCCTCCGAGATTCTTAAAGCAGAGCCCGTGATAGAAAATAACCGCATTACCGTAAGGGTAAAATCCGATACCGATTTAAGCCAGCAGTCGCCTGAGTTTACCTTATCCGAAGGCGCCACAATTTCGCCTAAAAGCGGCACAACACTAAATTTCACGCAGCCACAGCTATACAAGGTAACTTCTCAAGATGAAAAAGTTAGCAAAGAATACACAGTTTCCTATATCAAATCAGAAATAACATCACGCTACGATTTTAATCATTTCAGGTTAGACGAGACCGGCAAATACCATATTTTCTTTGAGCAAAACGAGCGCGGTGATAATATAATGGACTGGGCAAGTGGCAATGGTGCTTTTGCACTTACGGCAAACGATGCACCGGCAGACAAGTATCCCACGACCTATGCTGACGTAAGCGAAAACAATTTCGCAGCAAAACTTATCACACGACGCACAGGTTCACTAGGTGTTATGTTTAAAAAACCTATCGCTGCCGGAAATATTTTTATGGGAACCTTCGATGTTGGTGCTGCCTTAAGCAATCCATTGGCAGCCGTTAAAATGGGTGTGCCTTTTGAACATGTCCCTGAATTTTTGAAAGGCACTTTCAAGTATAGTCAAGGCGATGTTTTCGTGCAGGTAGTAGAAAATGCACAAGGCGAACTCGTGATTGAAGAATTTGAGAATGGTGAAATGACCGATTATTGGGATATTTACGCGATTTTCTACGACAACAACGGCGGTAAACTGATGCTCGACGGCACAAATAGGTTTACCCATGAAAACCTGGTAGCTGTTGCGCACCTTGATCAGCAAGACGCTATCGAAACAGACAGCTGGGCGGAATTCAAGATCCCATTTGTGCCAAAAGCTGGAAAAACTGTTGACCCACAAAAACTGGCCAACGGTGGATATAACATCTCCGTAGTGATGACTTCAAGTGTGGGTGGCGATTTTTTCAAAGGAGCAGTAAACAGCACATTGTTGATAGACAATCTGGAGATCCTTTACACAGATTAAACTTAAACTATGCATTTCAGACAAGCTGCCCTGGGCTTTTTGATCAGCCTCTCTATTTTAGGCGTAAAAGCTCAGGCATCCGAAGAAAAAATTTCACTCTTCAGCAACACTACTTTCCAGATACGTGCCGGCTTTAGTATTGGCGGCAGCGCTCCTATCCCATTCCCGGAAGAAATCACACACATCGAGCATTACGACCCAACATTGTCATTAGGATTGGAGGCTAATCTCACAAAATGGTTTGATGCGCGCAAAAAATGGGGCATTCGCACGGGTTTGCGTGTTGAAGGTAAAGGTATGAAAACCGATGCAAGCGTAAAAAATTATTACACCGAAGTGATTGGCGATGGCGGTGAAAAAGTATCAGGAAATTTCACTGGAAAGGTTCAGACCACTGTAAAAAACTCGTACTTCACGATTCCTGTGCTGCTAATTCATAGTCTTTCAGATAAATGGAACATCTATGCCGGCCCTTACTTCTCGTCCTTAGTTGAAAAAAACTTTTCAGGATATGTTTATGACGGCTACCTGCGCGATGGAGGTCCAACAGGTCAAAAAATTTTGTTTGAAGGAGAAAACAAAGGCCCTTACGATTTCTCGCAAGACTTAAACGTATTCCAATGGGGAATGCTGGCAGGTGGCGAATGGAGGTTAAGAAAACACCTTCGTTTATTTGGAGAATTAAGCTGGGGATTCAATAATTTGTTTAAGAAAGATTTTAAGACCATTTCCTTCGATATGCATCCAATTTACTTGAATATTGGTTTTGGTTACGCGTTTTAGTTGGAAAACAAGCTAAAAACTCACCATACATTTTCCTCATTTATTTTTTTGCTGTTGATAGACCCACTACAACCTTACGAGGTGTAAAATCTTTTCAACCAACTTTCAGCATATTGAAAAAAGTATATATATGCCAATTATTGACAAGTTTAAATATTCAAGTCAAATGAAGCAAACTTTCGGAGAATACATAAGAAAGCTACGAACTGAAAACCATTATACTCTTACCCAACTTGGGGCTAAACTAAATATAGATTATGCTAATTTGAGCAAGATCGAAAACGGGAAAAGGGAATTTGATGAGAAACGGCTAACACTATTGGCAGCTGTTTTCAGTCTTGAGATAGAAGAACTAAAAACAGAGTATTTTAGCGACTTATTCGCGAAAAAACTATACACGAGCAGTTGTTCGATAGATGTGCTTGTTGTTGCAGAAAAAAAGGTAAAATACCTACGTCAAATTAATGCCAAACAAGAAACTCTCAAACTTTAAGATATGTCAAACAACATAGACAAATACCTAAACAAAGTAATTCAAGGTGACTGCCTCGAAGAAATGAAAAACATACCAGATAAATGCATAGATATGATTCTATGCGATTTACCGTATGGAACTACCCAGAATAAATGGGATTCTGTTATTGTCTCCGCTTGTATAAATGTTTTCAATAATTTGGGCTTTATTTCATCTTATTGAGCTATAGATTCCAAATCCATACTCCTAACGCGCTGTGAGCCATTATCCTCTATCCCTAACACAAACAAACACACAGCTTAATGGCAAAAAACTAACTTATTTAGACATTGCCTACCAAATATTAAAAGACGCTAAGAACGCAAGATCTTTACATTATAAGGTAATCGCTATGCGTGCTTTCGATTTAGGACTTATTGAAAGTGCTGATTTAATAATTGCCGGTAATATTTCTTCTGCAATAAACACAGACATCCGGAAGAGTAAAGTTGAGGGAGAGGAATCAAGATTTATTTCAAACGGGAAAGGTCAATATGGTTTAACAGAAAATGAACCCAAAGGAATTTTCGCGGAAATAAGAGACAAAAACAATCAAGTAAAACGTCAACTTTTACAGGCTCTTTTAGCTATGCCACCCTTTCAATTTGAGGAATTGGTAGGCGAAGTCCTTAGAAACTTAGGGTTTGAAAACATTGTAGTAACCAGTAAATCAGGAGATGGTGGAATTGATGTTACAGGTGAACTTGTCGTTGCAGGTGCTATTAAAAATAGTGTTTGTGTTCAGGTAAAAAGGTGGCAAAATAATGTTCAACGCTCAAGTATTTCAGAATTAAGAGGGAGTTTGAGACCACACCAAACAGGATTATTTATAACTACTTCCGCTTATTCAAAACCATCAATTAAAGAAGCCAACGACCCTTATAAAGCCCCAATTTCCCTAATAAATGGTAGGGAGTTGGTTGACATAATGTGTAATTTTGGTATGGGTGTTATTTCTGAAGAAGTTGTTATCTATGATATTGACGAATCAAATGGCGTTTTGGATATCCCACAATCCGTAGATGTAAATGAAAAGGGATTAGAAATATTTACTACTTACAAAGGACAAAAGTATTACGCTATATATTTTTCTGAAAACAGGATTTTGTTCAACAATGAAGTATATAAGTCAGTTTCAGCGGCAGGGACAAAAGTTCAAAATGGATTACCAGTAAATGGTTGGAGGTTTTGGAAATTTATAGATGAAAATGATGGAAAGATCTACCACATAGATAGATTAAGAAAAGAAAAGAAGAAAAAATGACACAATCGAAAGATAAAGTAGAATTCTACGAAAATCATGTCAAAATATTCTAGGCCAATTACGGTGATGAGGGAAGAAATTATGGAGAACTATTTGATTTTCTCGAAGATTTCGACATAATCACGGCTTCGGAATTAGAAAGAGACCTTATCTTATTTGAAAATGAAGTTTATTTCTTTCGAGACCAAGATGAATGCAAATTAAATCGGGAAGGGTCAATTGAACTCTTTATAGCATGCCTTTTAGTGGATTATATTGAAGATGACAATCAAGAACATATTGAATTTCTGCAATGGTACAAAAATGAAAATGTTTGACCCTAATTTACTCACAAACAAACAAAAAGAAGATATACTCGAAAAGTTTGAACCACTTAGCAAAAGACACATTCAGAATTACGAAGACGAATACCAGCAGAAAGATAGAATTGCATTTGACCAAGAAATTCTAACTGCCTACAGCTTCAAAACGGATATTCTGCCAAAATTGTATTCACTTTTAACAGAAACGATTCGTAATCGTGTAGAAATGAAAAATAGATAATTTTAAAAAATCACCTCCTCCCATCAGAAAAGACTATTTTTCACGTTTAACTTACACATCACCTCAAGGATTTTAAATCATTTCTTGGCTGATTGTTGATTTTTGGGTTAATTTGCAGTTTCATTTCATTACAAAATATTATGCAGGAAAGCATTTTGATTCTCGATTTTGGTTCGCAATACACGCAACTGATTGCTAGAAGGGTACGTGAGCTAAACGTGTATTGCGAAATTCATCCCTATAACCATATCCCTGAAATTACACCTAATATTAAAGGTATAATCCTTTCCGGGAGCCCGTTTTCGGTGCGTGATGCCGATGCGCCAAATATAGACTTGAGCCTATTGCGTGGCAAAATACCGCTTTTAGGGGTTTGTTTTGGCGCTCAGCTGATGGCACAGCATAATGGCGGTAACGTAGAAGCCAGCAACACCAGGGAGTACGGACGTGCTAAGCTGAATTTTGTTGATCAAAATTGTCCTTTGACGCAAAAAATGAGCATCGGTTCACAAGTCTGGATGTCGCACGGCGATACAATATTAAACCTACCAGCTGATTTTGAAGTAATCGCCTCGACCCAAGACGTAAAAGTGGGCGGATACCATATTAAAGGTGAGAAAACTTACGGCATCCAGTTCCATCCCGAGGTGTATCATTCTACCGAAGGCATGCTTTTGTTGAAAAATTTCGTAGTAAATATTTGTGGCTGCGCGCAGCGCTGGACACCCGATTCTTTTATTGAAACCCAAATAAAATCGCTAAAGCAAAAGCTTGGAAATGAAAAGGTTGTGCTGGGATTAAGTGGTGGAGTAGATTCGTCTGTTGCGGCCATGTTGCTGCATCGTGCTATCGGCAAAAATCTATATTGCATCTTTGTAGATAACGGCTTATTGCGAAAAAATGAGTTTGAAAAAGTGATTCATTCGTACAACGATCTGGGTTTGAATGTAAAAGGAGTTGATGCGCGCGATCGGTTTATCCATGCCTTAAAAGGCGAAACCGACCCTGAGAAAAAACGTAAAATAATCGGCAACACCTTTATAGAAGTTTTTGATGAAGAAGCGCATCTGATCCAGGATGTCAGCTGGTTAGGCCAAGGGACAATTTACCCCGACGTGATTGAATCCATTTCGGTAAACGGGCCTTCTGCCACTATTAAATCACACCATAACGTAGGTGGTTTACCCGATTTTATGAAGCTGAAAGTAGTGGAACCGCTAAATGTACTTTTTAAGGACGAGGTACGCCTTATCGGTCGGCAGCTTGGTTTGCCGGGCTTTATTATTGATCGCCATCCTTTCCCCGGCCCGGGCTTGGGTATCCGTATTTTGGGAGATATCACTGCCGAAAAAGTGCGTATTTTACAAGAAGTTGACGATATCTACATTGAGGGACTGATAAAACACGATCTTTACGACAAAGTTTGGCAAGCAGCAGCCATTTTACTGCCGGTACAGTCGGTTGGCGTGATGGGCGATGAGCGCACTTACGAAAATGTTGTAGCTTTGAGAGCTGTTGATTCAACGGATGGCATGACAGCGGATTGGTCGCACCTGCCTTACGAGTTTCTTGCAGCCATTTCTAATGAAATAATCAACAAGGTGAAAGGCGTGAACAGGGTTGTCTACGATATCAGCTCGAAGCCACCGGCCACCATTGAATGGGAATAATGTGAAAAGGAAATCATTAATTATGAAGCTTTTTAGTTGGCAAAATTCAGGACAAAGACCCTTTGCGGTTTTGCTGTTGGTCTTGTTTGTCGCAAGTTTCCCGGCTCTGGCACAAGCCCCGGTTACAAAATCGACCACCATTGAACAATACAGTGGCAAGTCGTATTATCTGCATACTGTTTTGCCAAAGCAAACTTTATACGGCATAGCCAAAGCGTATAATGTTGATCAACAAACGATTATTAATGCTAATCCCGACGCCAAAAATGGTCTACGCATCAGTCAGGTACTGCGTATTCCCACTGGTACCAATTTGCAGCCAACGACCACTTATACAGAAAACCGGCCAGCAAAAACAGCCAGTACTCCCCTTCCTACCGGAGAAATAGACTATGTAAACGACTATGAAATTATTTATCATGTAGCCAAAAAAGATGACAGTTTTAGGCATATCGCTGATATTTACTTAGTGTTAGAATCTAATATCCGCCTGGCTAATCCCAGCCTTAAAGAACCCCTCAAGGAAGGAGAATATGTGGTAGTACCCATTGCGCCCAAAGACAACAGGCCCCCTGTTACTACACAAGAAAGCTTTCAGCGGACAAATTTTGATCCATTTACGAACCCATCCAGTAAGGAAAAATCACGCCCAGCGAATACCGAAACTACTGACAATACAGCGCCGGTGATGATTTCTCATAATGATAACAGTAGCAGCCAACAAAAAGCTCCGGTAATGGTTGAGCCATTTAGCATACCCAAAGATGCACAGCCAAAAACTGCTGAAATCGGCTCAAGCACGCCAGAAAAAACTGCCCTTATAGGCGAGCAACATATCGTAAAGCCCGGCGAAACGCTTTACAGCATTAGCAAGCAGTATGGCTTAAGCACAGAAGTGCTGATTGGCCTGAATCCTGGTATTGCCAGCGGTGTCCGGGCCGGACAGGTCTTGCTGTTACCCGAAAAAGCGACATATAAGCAAACAGCCGCTCCGCAAAATGAAAACCAGACTGACAGCCTTTTAATTCATATAGTTCAAAAAGGTGAAACGCTTTACCGTATTTCCAGAAACTATGCGGTAAGTATTGTTAAACTGAAACAGTTAAATCCAGGGCTTACAACTGATCTCCGTCCGGGACAGCAAATCGCTGTTCCTAAAAAAAAAATAACCCGACCTTACCTCATCCATGATGTTGAAGACGGCACACGTACCAAACGCTTAGCCAGAGATTTTGATATAGAAGCTGACGAACTATATCAGCTCAACCCCAATATTGGTCGAAGGCTTTATCCCGGTCAGCTTATAAAAGTGCCGCTTTTGCCCGGTGTGGAAGTAACACCGATAGAGCCTAAAGCCATTGAGACACCTTTAGAGCTTGAAGAAGAAATCATTAGCGATACAACAGAAGAAAATGTCTTTGAAATCGGCGACTGCATTAGTGGCTTTTACCACAGCAATAAAACTTTTAAGGTAGCCCTGATGATTCCGCTTTATTTGGAAGGGTATGAAAATTTGCGCTGGAGCTCTCAAAGCTCTGAAAGTCAAATGCTCACCAACAAATCTTTCTCTTTCCTATCTTTTTATGAAGGCTTCCTTATTGCCGCAGACAGCCTGGCCAAAACACAAGGACTTAAGCTGGATTTAAAAATTTATGATGTGGACATGGAAATGGGTAAAGCTTACGATGCCATTGCTGATTCCGACTTACAGGAAACGGATTTAATCATTGGCCCATTTTTTAACAAGGCCTTTGAAGTGGTTGCACCTTTCGCATTGCGCTATCAAATCCCAATTGTTAATCCATTTACACAACGCGAGGAAACAACCCTGAACAATCCCGCTATTATCAAGATAAAACCTTCATTAGTTGCTCAATACGATCAGTTAGCCGATCTTATCGCTGTGCGTTATCCCCATGCAAATGTCTTTATTTATCGCGCACATTCCTATAAGCATGTAGGTGAAGCCGAGATGCTCCGCACCAAGCTTCAGGACCGGCTTGCACCGATGGTTCCTGTTTCGGCAGCTGCCATAAGTCGCGTTGCCAAAGAGCGTTCTAAAAGAAAGAACTTACAAAACGACTTAGTGCCTGTTATCCGCATCGAAAAACGTGAGTTTTATCCTTCTGAATTGGCTAACAGGCCTTTTGATAGTATTTACTTTGACAACCCAATACGCAGTTTCGTCTATGCCAACGATAGCGTGCGTGAATTTAGAAGATCGGCCTCCACAGTACGCGAGAACCTGGTGATTGTGCTATCCGACGACAATGTATTTTCAACAGAATTCGTAAATAAAATGAGTCAAGTAGCCGATACTTTTAGCATTACTTTAGTTGGACTTCCCGAATGGGAACAGTTTGATCAGCTTTTCGTTGAAAGTCTTATGAAGATGAAAGCCATTTATTTTAGTCCGTCGCTGGTTAACTACGAAGACTATTTCACCCAGCTATTCATCAAGCAATTTCGCGACCGTTTCTCCTCTGAACCAGATCGGTATGCCTTTGAAGGCTTTGATATTGGCTGGTATTTCATGCAGGCTTTCTTGAATTTAGGAAAGAATCCCCTGCCCTGCCTGCCGACTTTTCAGGTTCCACTATTGCAATCGCAGTACTTTTTTGAACGCTCAAATTACAAAAACGGCCTCGAAAACAAGTATTGGAATATGTATCAATTTGACCACTACAAAAAGATGCCTATACTCAATTCACACTTTATCAAAGGAGCTAATCAGCCATGAAAAATCTCATCTATTTTATGGCAATCAGCGGCCTCATCTTGGTAAGTTTATCCTGCCAAAACAGCAAAAATAGAAGCTATTGGGACAATGGAAAAGTGAAGTCTGAACTAACATACAAAGATGACAAACTGGAGGGCGAAAGCAAGTGGTACTACAAAAATGGCAAACTGCAAATGACTGCTGAATACACTGCTAATGAGCTGAACGGAAGTATGAGGCGCTGGCATGAAAACGGAAATATGCAAACGCTGAGCCATTATAAGAACAATAAACTCGACAGCATCTTCCTAACGTATAGTGTTGACGGCATCAAAATTGGCAGCGAATATTATGTCAATGGCATCCTGGATGGCCCGTATTACAAATGGTACGAAAACGGCCAAGTTATGGTTGAAGGTCAGTACAAGGAAAATATGATGCACGGAAGCTGGCTGTTTTTCCACTCCAATGGATCCATTACAGCCAAAGCTATTTTCACGATGGGAACAGGCGTGCAAAAAGCCTACCACGAAAATGGCGAGGTAAGTTTGCAAATCCACTATAAAGACAATGAAAAACACGGGAAAGAAGAGTTTTTCACACCCGAAGGCGTGCCAAGCCTCACCAGAATATACGAATACGGCATGCTGGTTGAAGAGATTGAACATCCGTATTAAATTAAAGATAGATCATTTATTTTTACACTGATAAAAATAGAAACAATCCATGAAAAAGTTCGATATTTTACTGCTTTCAATTTTAGTTCTGCTAAGTTTTTCCTGTGTAAATTCTCCCTCAAATCAAGAAACTGAAGAAGATTTTAAGGTTGACGCAGCTGGTATGATTTTCGAGGGAAAAATTGTTTTCTCGAAAACAGAATCTATGGCTACCACAGTTTTCCTGCTTCCCGACAGCTTATTTTTTATCCTTAAAAAAGTCAATAACGACAGCATCTGGGAAGCCAATGCAGGCGTATGGAGAATCGCCAAAGACCAGCTTTTGCTGGATGGCGGCAACGAGAGCCGACTTGTAGCTCGTAAAACTGCCGAAGGCTTGGAAGTGCTTAACAATGCCGGCGAGCCGGTGATTAAAGACGAGAAATTCATCCTGAAACAGCAGCCCATTAACACCTTGGCCGATTATCAGTTCAGGCTTACGGCTGCATACAGCTATTTTGCTGATGCAGCACTGATGCACTTTTGCACCAGCCCCAAAGCCGTGCCGGTGCTAATAACAAAAGCCAATATAGATGCCGAAAGGGCCTTTTTAAACACAGAAAAAAAATCAGAAAAAGGCTTGTTTATGGAAGTCTCGGCGCGTTTACAACATAATCCGGAAACAGAAAGCCCGTTTAAGTTTGGGTTGGAACTGGAAGCTGTTGAACGGGGATTTGAAGGGATGGAGTGTTTGTGAAGAAGTTTTAAGAATAGCTTTGTTGCTTTGCTCGGTTTAAGCAAAAACATTGAATTTAAAAACTGAAATTTTGCAAAATAAATCTGCTTAAGAAGTCAGGCAAATTATACTTGTGTAATTTGCCGCGACGTAGGAAAAAGCCCTAAAACAATAACCGAATCAGGCCCAATATAATACCACAACTGTTCTATACTATCTCAATTCCATTTCTTTGGATTTCAATTAAGAAGCCACTCAAATCATTATCCTTTTCTATAAGAATTGGTTCAATTCTATCATCAATTTGTCTCCTTAGCTTCCACAATAAAGGTTCGATATCGAAGAAGTCTCCCTCTATCTTTTTCACAACAATTGCAACATCAATATCACTATCTGCACGATTTGTGTTCTTGGCATAAGAACCAAATAGATATACCTTCTCAAGTGCTATATGCTTCTTAAGCAGAACACTATATTCTTTGACTTTGTTTATAACTTCTGCTTTATCCATTCTTGTATTTTCTTTGTTTTATCAATAATCTCCAAACACTTATCTTCTGTTAAACTTTTCAAAAGTCTTTCTTTATGCGAATGGATAACGAGCTTCAATGTTTAAAGGTTCTATTTGGTCAATGAAATCTTTCTGTTCCTCAGAAAATAATTCGTAAAAATCACTTTCTTAGCTATATACGATAAACTATGCGAAAATGGTGCAACATCTGATTTCAGAAAAGTAAAATATGCTTTAAAAGCCTTTTCTATTGTTTGATGACACATAAACCCAACATAAAGATACCTTTTGCTCACAAGCATAGCCTCTGCTGTTTCCAAATCATAATCTGATAAGTCAATCCAATATTTTACCTTTTCTTCCATCTCACATTGTTTTCAACAAAGGTACTAAATATCTATTCCGGGAAATGAATTCCTGATGGTCTCTTTTCAAGATTAAACCTAAATGAAAACAACTTAATCAAAGAATACAAGCCTTATACCTGTGATAGCAACCGCCTGATAGGCGTGTACGATATAATAAACCTAAACTGAGCGAGTTCCAGAATAGTACTTCGTTTGCTTTTTGTTGCTATCAGCCACTGATATAAATCAATATCCTACTTGAACTTTCGAAACAAATAGTACATTTGTGATTAGAAAAAACTCAAATCTAACGAACCTTTGACTAAGAAATCTTATTTAATTTCTGCTATATACTTCATTACAAATAGATTACGGTTATTTTTACTGCTGATAGTTTTTTTTAGCTTTGTTCCTCTTGCCTTCTCTCAAAAAGCTAAAACGCCTTTCGGTGAGCTTTACGGTCTGGATCAGGAGCTCTATAACGGCAGGCGCTATGTGTATTTTCCGCCTTTGCAGACGGGCGGACATCAATTTCTTCAGAGCGAAGGCTTTAGCCAGGGCAGTGTGCGCTTACGCGGAAAATTATACACCGATTTGCTTCTCAATTTCGATATTTACAACCAACAATTGGTGATGCGCTACCTAAACCAGCTCGGAGCCACAGAGCAGTTGGCTATTTCTGATGCCTGGCTTCAGGGTTTTAGCTTTAACGGTATGAGGTTTGAATACCTTGAAATGGCCGACTCATCCTGGAAAATCGCCCAGGTAATTGGCGAAAAACCTTTTGAAATACTAATTTTCTGGACCAAAAATTTATCCCTCGACACCAGGTACGGCGCAACAAACCATGTTTTTTCAAAAGCACAAAAAAAAACCTGGCTCAGAAACAATGAGCTGATGCAAGCATTTAAAAACAAGCGAGACTTTGTCAAGCTTTTTTCCAAAGATTTTCAATCTGACTTGAAAAAATATATGCGCAAAGAGCGTTTCTCATTCAAGAAGACCTCCGATGAATCAATTGCTGAGCTACTCCGCTTTTGCTCCTCAAATTTAACCAAGCTATGAGAACGCTGCTATTGATAATTTTAGTGATACTGCTCCAACAAGCTAAAGCCAGCAATCCTGATTCTACAATAAGCTGCAAGGTTTCTGAGCTTGCCTTCGACAAGTTTTGTGAAATCATTTATCAAAAAAGCGGTGTGCGTGTCTTTTATAAATCTGATTGGGTGAAAGGCCTTAAAGTAAGCATTGATGAAGAGGAGATTACTGTTATTGATGCTATTTCCAAGGCCATTGAGAGTACACAACTTAAAATATCCGTTTGGAACAAAGCACTTTTGCTGCTTCCCGACCAACAACTTTATAGCGAACTCCCGATCTTTGAATCTAACTTAGCAGAAGGCGAGGCCGAGGCTGAAAGCAGCACTGACATCACCCAAAGTGAAGAGCGCTACCTTACAGGCCGCAAACCGGAAGTGATTCAACGGATCACCATTGGTGAACCCGGAAAACATTCCGGACGAAAGCCCGCCAAAGTACAAGGTCGTGTGCTTGATCAGGAAACAGGAGAACCGGTTTTTTACGCCACCGTATTTGTTGACGAAACGCAAACAGGCGGTGTTACTGACGTTAATGGTTTCTTTACGCTGCTGCTAAAACCCGGCAACTACAATATTAAGTTCGATTTTATGGGTTATGAGGTGAAGAAATACCAGCTCAATGTGCTATCCGACGGGAGTTTCAGCATCCAGCTAAAAAAGACGGTCTATCAGATTGAAGAATTTGTTGTTTATGGCGACCGCCAACGCAGCATGAAAGAGAAAGATCCGGGACTGGACAAAATCTCCATGAAATCGGTCAAAGCTCTTCCCATGCTGATGGGCGAACGCGATGTCCTGAAAGTTTCAGGCACACTTCCTGGAATCGTAAGCGTTGGCGAAGGCACTTCAGGCCTCAATGTTCGTGGTGGTGGCGCAGACCAAAACGCTTTTTATATCAACAGCATTCCTATCTTCAACCCGACGCATCTTTTTGGGTTTTTTCCCGCATTTAACAGCGATATCATCAAAGATTTTTCAGTTTACAAAGGTCATATTCCAGCTGCTTATGGCGGAAGGCTTTCATCAGTTTTCAATATTATCACCCGGCGGGGAAATCGTAAAAATTTTACAGCACATGGCGGCATTAGTCCTATTTCGGCCAATATAGTGATAGAAGGTCCTATCAAAAAAGAATCTGTTTCGGTTTTGCTGAGCGCCAGATCCACCTATTCCGACTGGATTTTGCAACGCGTGAAAGACCCCGATATCCGCAATAGCAAAGCCGGCTTTTACGACCTGGCCGGAGGCATTAATTTTGACAACAAAAACACCCAGTCGGCAGTGTTTTTCTACCACAGCAAAGACCGCTTTCAGCTGGCCGACATCACCGAATACGATTATACCAATAGTGGTGTTTCATTTACTGTAGGACACAATTTTAGCCAAACACTAAGGGGAGAGTTTGTGTTATCAGGTGCTCAATACGCTTTTAACACCACTGACAAACAAGAAGTTTCAAGTGCCTACACACACAATTACCTATTTGGTGACTACGCCCTAAAAGCCGATTTCAAGCAACAAATAAGCGAAAAACATAGTCTTAACTACGGGTTCAACTTCGATTTGTACAAACTTGACCGGGGACTGGTAAAACCTTTTAGCATCAACTCGTTGCGCAAACAAACCGATTTGGGTACAGAACAAGGTCTCGAATCAGCACTTTATATGGCAGATTCGTGGGAGCTGATACCACGTTTAACACTAAATGCAGGTCTCAGGATTGGTTTGTTTAATCCGGCAGGTCCTAAAACAGTTTACACCTACACGCCAAAATTCCCAATGGATCCGCGCTACGTCAATGACTCGATCAGCTTTGCTGCAAATGAACCGATCAAATGGTATTTTCAGCCTGATTTTCGTATCTCGCTCAATTATGAGACGGATGAGAATGGTGCTGTAAAGCTGGCTTTCAACCAGATGCATCAAAATCTTTTCATGCTCAACAACACCATTTCTATTTCGCCCAACGCACAATGGAAGCTGGCAGACTATCACATAGAACCCGCTCAAAGCAATCAGTTTTCAGCAGGAATTTTCCGTACCTTACCCAAAGCAGGATTAGAATTTTCTGCTGAACTGTACTATAAAACCACCACGAATTATCCCGAGTTCAAAGATGGAGCAGCTTTTTTGGAGACAGCGCAAGTAGAGACTACCGTGTTGCAGGGCGACCAAAAAGCCGCCGGTATTGAATTATTTTTAAAAAGAAGCAACCGCCGGCTCGAAGGCTGGCTCACCTACACCTATTCGCAAAGCTTGGTGAAAATAGACGGCGGAAAAGCCTGGAACAGCATAAACGATGGCAAGCAATATCCGGCCAATTTCGACATTCCGCATGTGGTAAATATGGTGCTGAACTACCACCTCAGCCGTCGGGTTTCCGTTTCATCAATCATTACTTACCAAACCGGCAAACCTATAACTTATCCTGTTTCAGCATATTATGTTGACGGCACACCCTATTTTGACTATTCCGAACGCAATGCTTACCGCCTGCCCGACTATTTCCGTATGGATTTGTCGCTCACCCTGGAAGGCAACCTGAAAAAGAAAAAACTTATCCACAGCTCGCTCAACCTGAGCCTGTACAACCTCACCGGAAGAGAAAACCCTTATGCCGCCTACTTTAAAGCCGAAAACGGACGTGTAAAAAGCTATCAATATGCCATTATTGGCGTGCCGATTTTTACGGCAACATGGATCTTTAAAATTGGAAATTATGCATCTGAATAAAGCAAAGCTCATACTCTTTCTGATTTTTGCGCTGCTTTTAGGTTGCGAAAAGGCCTTCGATCCTAAGATAAAAGGCAGTGATGTAAGTAAATACGTTATTAGTGGAGGTGTTTTTGCCGGCGCGGATATTCAGACAGTTCATATCTCGCTTACTTCACCGATAAGCGAACCACAGCCAAAACCCGTAAGCGGATGTCAGGTGAGTATTGTTGACGATCAAGGCAATAGCTTCTTTTTACAGGATAAGGGCAATGGAGACTATCAGGCAAGTATTGAACAGGAATTGCTAAGCATCGGAACGGCTTTCAGGCTTAAAGTGATAACACCTGATGAAAGTGTTCTTCAATCCGATTTCGATACGCTCTTGGCCTGTCCTGCTATTGAATCCGTTTATTACGAACTGGAAACTCGAGAAGGCAATAACCCACAGGATATTACACCCGGCGCACAGTTTTATCTTGATTTTAAAGGCAGCACTACCGACAGCAGAAACCTGCACTGGGAGCTTGTTGAGACCTATGAATACCGGAGCATGTACGCCCGCGAATGGGTTTACGACGGCCAAGTGCATCATATTGTTCCTCCTGATTTTTCACTTATGTATTGCTGGCGTACATCCCAAATACCTGAAATTTTTACCTTATCGACAAGTAACCTCAGCGAAAATGCCTACAGCAAGCTTTCGCTTCACTTTGTTAGCAATAAAAGCGTGCGGTTTGAATATGGATATAGCCTACTGGTGAAGCAGTTTTCACTCACGGATGCGGCTTTTATTTATTGGGATCAAATGCGGCAGAACAGCCAGCTGGGCGGTAGTTTGTATGAAACCCAACCGCTTGCCATTAAAGGCAATATAAATAATCTTTCCGACCCTGATCAGGAGGTGTTGGGCTATTTTTGTGCTTCACAGCTTAAAACACAGCGTGTGTTCACCACCAACCCGGGTCTCGAACTCGATTATAATTCATCCTGCTCACCTACCGAACTTCGCATGGGCTTAAGGGAAATTGATCCGAGTAATTATCCGGCCTATCTTTTGGGCGATGAAGTAAGCTATTCCCTCGTATGGCTCAATCAGGAATGCGTTGACTGTACCAGTAGAGGAGGCATAAATGTGAAACCTGATTTTTGGCCCAACTGATATGAAGAAACGAAATATATTTTGCTTTATCCTTTTAATTGGCCTGATGAACAGTCAGAAAATTCGGGCGCAGCAAAACAACCGATTCCCGGAAATTGAACAGTTTTCATTATTTACTGATCGCAGCATCTATGCTACAGGCGAAAATATCGCTTTCGCAGCATTTCAATTAACTGATAGTCTGCCGCAGGTACTTTTAAGTAGAGTACTTTATGTTGAATTGATTAGCCCGCAAGCCGATCAGTTGTCAGCCGGGAAATATACACTCAGTACACAAGGCGCACAAGGCAAGCTGGAAATACCTGAAGATTTGAATAGCGGTAACTATTACCTGCGTGCTTACACCAAGTATATGCGTAACATCGGCCCGGAAGCCTATGCCTACGCATTGCTTAAAGTTGTTAATCCAGAGAAAGCTGTCAGTAGTTTTTTGATGGATTCAGTTAATTTTCTCTCGCTATCAAAAGTTCAAAATGACCGATTGAGTAGTAATATACCAAAAGACACCATTTTTTCAGAAAAAAATATACGTGAAATTTTGCCATCAATTTCTCAAGAAGATCTAATAAGTGCTTGCGTGAGTATAGTTCCGGCTAACAGTTTCGCGGATAACTATTATGCTGCGGAGCATAAACGGTATTTTAACCGGATAGAATACCTGCCTGAAACAAATGGCTTATCTATTTCGGGCCTGCTTAAAAATAACGAAAATGATTCCGTGATTGTTGGCGCACGAATCAAGCTCTCTATTATTGGCAATGGCAGGGATTTTTTAGCCACAGAGACCAATGAAGAGGGTAGATTTCTGTTGGCGCTTCCTGCTTATTCAGGAAGAAGAGACCTTTTTGTTTGCACAGAAAACAGCCTTGAAAATGCTGCCGATCTGCTTATTGACAATGATTATTGCCGTATCCCAATTCAGCTTCCCGATACTATTTTTTCTTTAAATGATGCAGAGAAAGCTGTAGCACTACATCTAATTAATAATCAACGTATTTCGTTAAATTTTTATGAAAACACCTTGACCAAAGACACTTTTCCAGCAGCTTTTAATAAGGTGTTCTACGGTACTCCTTCTGAAATAGTGAGGCTGTCAAACTATGTGGAACTGCCCAATCTGGAGGAATATTTTAACGAACTTCCCACACTGGCCAAAGTGAGAAAGAAACAAGGCAAGAAATATTTTAAAGTGCTGAGCAACAATGCCGAGATACCTGTTTTTGAGCCATTAGTAATGGTAGATCAGGTGGCAATTGACAATACGGAAGCGGTGCTAGCCGTTTCTCCCAAACAAATTGAACGCATCGAAATCATCAATGCACCATACATCAAAGGCGCATTTACTTATGGAGGCATCATCCACCTGATTTCTAAAGAAGGCTATTTTGCGGATATCGATTTGCCCAAAAATGGCTTATTTCTTGATTATCAATTTTTTAATCCTAAAAAAACTCAACTTAAAAACAAGGATGTCAGCCATGAAAATCCAGAAGCGGCCAATACGATCTATTGGAATCCTTTGGTTACTGCTTCAGAATTAGAAAAGGGTATTAGTTATAGAACGCCGGCTTTAGCAGGAAATTATGAGCTTTTAGTACGCGGAACAACAAAAGAAGGAAAGGCCTTTTCAACGAAATATCTACTTGTAATCAATTGAGTTCAAATCGTAGAACTACTTAGCAATCACCCCTTTAAATGAGGTGCTATACTTCTCCCAGTGCTGGCTTTCATAGGCGCCGCTACCAAAATAATTCATTATAGGTTCAAAGCTTTTTGGTGGAAAAAATCCGGGAACAACACTGATAATTTTCAGGTCTTCATTCATAAATATATAGCTGGGATACGACATTTTGCCTTTGAGCAGGGTCTGTGCCAATTCGTGGGAGCTACGCGACTTTCCGGGGTTTTTATTCACGAAGGAGCGGTTCATAAAAATAACAGTATCTGAACGTTCGGCATCAAATTTCACCATATAAAAATGATCTTGCATATAGGCAGCAACAACAGGGTGTGCAAAGGTTTCTTTGTCCATTTTTTTGCACCAGCCACACCAATCGGTGTACATATCGATAAAAATCTTCTTGGGTTTCTCTTGTTGTTTTTGAATAGCTGTTTCAAAATCCAGCCATTGTATGGTTTTATTCTGTGCCTGAATGCCTCCAATTGAGCCCATTACAAGTAATAGCAAAAAAATAGATTTCATAAGTTGGGTTTAAGTGTTTTATCGAAGATTTGAGGATTCAAAAATTCAAAGATTTGAAGATTAGAGGATTAAAGACTTCATAAGTTGGGTTTAAGTGTTAGCTACGTTTTAGGCGATCGAGTTCGCGTTTCGTATCTTTGTCCTTTAAGGTATGACGTTTGTCATAATGATGTTTCCCTTTGGCCAATGCAATTTCCAGTTTTGCCAGACCGCGCTCATTTACAAAAAGCACCACTGGAACAATGGTAAAACCTTTTTCATTAATTTTTGTGCGTAGCTTTTTCAGTTCGCGGGCATTCAATAAAAGTTTGCGGTCGCGCTTAGGCTCGTGGTTATAGTGTGTACCATGTGTGTATTCGGCAATATGCATTTCGCGCACAAAGAGTTCGCCGCCTTCAAAAGCACAATAAGCGTCGTTGAGGCTTACCTTGCCTTCCCTTATCGACTTTATTTCAGTCCCGGTAAGCACGATTCCGGCCACCAGCCTGTCTTCGAGAAAGTACTCGAAGCTGGCGCGTTTATTCCTTATTCGTATCGATTGTGTTTTCATCTAATCGGCAAAAATACGATAAAACTATAAGCCAATACATATCATCGATAATGTTAACCATTGATTTTTAAAGCCGGAAACCTGATTTTGTAAAACCAAACCTCAGGTTATAGCAGGAACATAAAGTCTATACGATAAAGGTATGTTGCTCAACCACTGTACGATAAAAATAAGACAAAAAAAATGATTTGTCCCGAAAAACGCTTTCCCGGAACAAATCAAAAATCAATAGATTACTAAAAGGTCTATTTGTTTTCTCCCAGAATGATGGGTAATCCATCGCCGGTATTACCAATGATTACCACTTTGGAGTTAGGTGATTCTGCCAATTTAAGGGTTGCATTTATCCCTTTCTCGCGCAGAATTTGCTCAGTGATACTCGCGCTCAAAATTTTGTTGGCACGTGCCTTACCTTCGGCATCAATACGTTGTCGCTCAGCTTCTTGTTCAGCTTTTTCGAGTTTAAATTCATATTCAAGTGCTTCCTGCTCCTGTTTGAGTTTACTCTCAATGGCTGTTTTAATGGTAGGCGGAAGTGTAATCGATCGAATCAGCACCTGATTGAGTTGCACATACTTTTCGTCCAGCAATTTCTTGGTTTCATCAAAAATCTCATCCTGAATGGCATCACGCTTAGTTGAATATATTTGTTCAGGTGTATAGCGCCCAACCACCGAACGCGCTGCCGATCTCAATGACGGCATTACTACACGCCGCATATAATCAGTCCCAATCTGGGCATGTAATGATCCCAATTGCCCCCAGCGAGGTTGGTACCAGGCCGAGAAATCAACCCTGATTTCCAATCCATTAGAGGATAACACATTCATTTCTTCGGCTACTTCCTGCTGACGTGTTTCATAAAGATACATCGAATTCCAGGGTGCTAAAAAGTGAAATCCTTCTTTATAAGTATGTTCCGTGTCAACACCACCGGCAAAAAGTTTAAACAAAACACCGCCGTGACCTGCCGGAATGGTTACCGTCATCCGGCTCCAAAAAATTATTAACAATAAAACCGCGCCAACAAGGATGGCAATGGGCAAAATTTTCTTAAAATCAAATTCTTCGTTTGTACTCATTCGTTTAAAATTTTAAATAAAACATCTTCAAATGTGGTCTGTTCATCCAGGTTCAGAACTAAAATCATCCGTTCTCCCGCATAATTCGTGCAAGTTACGAGAACTTTTTCGGAATTGGGAATCCAAATTGGATTTGATAACGCAAAATCGCTCTCCATTAGCACAGAAATACCATTACCATTGAGCCTGCTGCGAATTAAATAATGCCGCCTTTCGTTATACCCCACATAAATCATCTTGTAATCAGAATCACCCCAGTTGGCGTCAATCAGGTTTAAGCTATCATTTTTTATTTCTTTATCCACAGCTCCATACCAGTTTAATAACACAATTTTTTTAACTAAACCATCCTTCGTATTGAAGCTAATAAGCTTGTCAGAAGGTGACCAGCGTGGGTTTTCTGCCACGACATTTCGAGTGAGCTGATTCAAATTGTCATACTTAAAATCGTAGGTGTAAATATGTGAATGCTGCTGACTTTGCCGCTGACCAATAAATAGGAGCAAATTGCCCTTGTGATTAAACTGAGGCGCACTTGCTTTTACGACTCTTTCCGGAATAAGTAAGCTGGATTCGTCTGCAAAATACTGCTGCTTTAATTGTCCTTCAGGATGGGTAACAAACACAATTTTTTCATCTTCAGGCGACCAGCTTGAAGCTTCCACAGCTCTATTTTCGTTTGTAAACTGCTGTATAACAGCCGTATTAAAATCGTAGAAATATAATTGGCTGTCAATACTTGCAGTAAACAACAACTTTGTCCCGGTTTGATTTATAGCCGCATATTGTGCATTCACTTGCTCTGAAAGCAGCGTATCGATTTGGTAAATAGACGAAAACTGTGCCGTTGCCGACAAGCCAAGAATCAAACAAAACAGGAGAACCCAAAAGCGCATGGCGGCAAAAATAGTGTTTTGTGACGAAGAAAACTTACCCAAACGTTAGTTTTGACGCACTTAAAGGCAAATTCAAATACATCTCGCTGACTAAATTTTCCCTTGCACGATTTCTTCTACCACTTCAGGATCAAGCAAAGTAGTTGTATCGCCGAAATCGCTGGTGTTTCCTTCGGCGATTTTGCGCAAAATCCGGCGCATAATCTTTCCTGATCTGGTTTTAGGAAGTCCGCTAACGAGCTGGATTTTATCGGGTTTGGCAAAAGAACCGATAATCTTGCTCACGGTCAGCAACACCGATTGCCTGATACCCTCCTCACCGCCGGTACTGAAATTGGTGCAAACCACGTAAGCGTATATTCCCTGTCCTTTAATATCATGCGGAAATCCTACCACGGCTGATTCAGAAATCAGCGGATGTTCGTTGATGGCATTTTCTATTTCGGCAGATCCCAAGCGGTGTCCCGAAACATTTATTACATCATCTACCCTACCGAGGATACGGTAATAGCCGTCTTCGTCGCGTTTCACACCATCACCGCTAAAATACATGTTTTTATAGGTAGAGAAATAGGTCTGCCGAAACCGCTCATGGTCTCCCCAAATCGTTCTGGCGATGCCCGGCCAGGGATATTTTATACATAGATTACCTTCTACGCTGTTGCCTGTCAGCTCTTTACCATCCTGGTCGACAATCACAGGCTGAATCCCCATCAGCGGCATGGTAGCATAAGAAGGCTTGGTGGGCGTAATGCCTGCCAGTGGACTAATCATGATGCCACCGGTTTCTGTTTGCCACCAGGTATCCACAACCGGACAGCGGTTTTTGCCGATATGGTCGTGGTACCAGTGCCAGGCTTCTTCGTTGATGGGCTCGCCAACGGTACCCAGCACTTTCAGACTTTTCAGCCGTTTGCCATCGAGCCATTCCATTCCCATCGCCATCAGCGAACGGATGGCAGTAGGTGCTGTATAAAACTGATTTACCTGATGCTTGTCGATGATTTCCCAGTAGCGACCCGCATCCGGGAAGGTGGGAATACCCTCAAACATCAGGCTGGTAGCGCCATTAAGCAGTGGCCCGTAAACCAAATAACTGTGACCTGTAACCCAGCCTATATCAGCACTGCAAAAATACACATCGCCATCGCCGTACTGAAAAACATTGCGAAAAGTGTAAGCTGTAAATACCATAAAGCCAGCAACGGTGTGCACAAGGCCTTTGGGTTTTCCGGTTGAGCCGCTGGTGTAAAGCACAAACAACGGGTCTTCTGCATCCATCAGCTCAGCCTCGTGATCAGTTGAAACGCCTGCTACAAAGTCGTCCCACCATATGTCGCGTCCGGCTTTCATCTGGATTGTTTCGCCGGTACGTTTCAGCACCACAGCAGTTTTCACGCAATTGCAATTGTCCATGGCTTCATCGGCAATGGCTTTAAGCGGTGTAATTTTATTGCCCCGAAAACCACCATCGGCAGTGATAAGTAAGCTGGCCCCGGCATCTATTAAGCGATCGGACAAGGATTGAGCCGAAAATCCGGCGAAAACAATGGAATGAATCGCACCAATGCGCGCGCAAGCCAGCATTGCAACAACAAGCTCCGGAACCATAGGTAAGTATATTCCTACGACCTCACCTTTTTTCACACCGGCTTTCAAGAGGGCGTTACTAAAGCGTTTCACCTCATCAAACAATTGTTGGTAAGTTAGTTCACGCGTAGCTTCGGAAGGATCGTTTGGCTCCCAGATTATCGCTTTTTGATTGGCTCGGTAGAACTGGTGACGCTCAAAAATATTTTCAGTGATGTTCAGTTTTGCACCTTCAAACCATTTGATTTCTGCTTTTTCAAAATCCCAGTTGAGGAGGTTATCCCATTTTTTGCGCCAGAAAAAACTATCTGCGACATGCGCCCAAAAACCCGTGGGATTGGTAACGCTTTTTTGGTATTCGAAGATGTAACCGCCTAAGGTTGAAACGCGTGGTACCATATAATTATTTTTTAAATTGGTGATTAAAAACGCCCAAATACACTTTAAGAATATTTGAGGTATGGTTTATTTTGGGATAAATGTACAAAAAAAATATACCAACAACTGCCTAAGCCAATAAAAGGATTTTTTTGATTGATGTTATTATTTCTCAATAAAACAAACGTTGAAGCACGAAAAAACAGGAATGAGATTTTACAATCATTCCTGTTTATAAAGCAATTAGTTCAATACTTAAAACATCACCGACAAGCCAAACATAGCGTGAGCTGGGGCTTGCGGAAAATAACCATCTGAAGTATATTCTTGTTTATCATATACATATTGATACACCCATCCATTGGTTTCGAACCAGCTGCTAAAGAGATTATTTACCTGTAATTTAAGCTCCAGCTTTTTAAATAGCTTTTGTGGAACTTCATAAGCTATCCGTGCATTTGTAACCAGATAAGGATCCAAGCTGCGGTCTTTATTGGAGCTGTTATCCAAATATTGGCGGCTCACATAGCTTGTTTGCAAGTCAATTAGCATCCCCTCGAAAGGCTTGACGCCAATTTGCAAACCGGCCACCACATCAGGTGAAAACGAAATAGTTGTTGTTCCCAAATCTGTGGCATATTGATAGGGTTCTGATTCAGGATCATCCCAATAATTCCAGTTATCGACATAATGGATGTAATTCAGAATTTTATTGGTGCTAAAACTAAAATGACCGCCAACACTCACACTTCTGCTAATCGAATAGTTAATGCTGTTTTCTATTCCCAAACGATAGCTGTCAGGCACATTTGTGAGTATGGCTGCGCCAGAATTATTTATTTTTCCGGTGAGTACAAGCTGATCTTTGTACAACATATAATACACATTGGAATTAAGTGTAAATCTTTGATTGTTAAGCGCGTATCCGGCTTCAAAATTGAGTAACTTCTCATGTTTGATTTCTTGGGTAGGATCGGCATCGCGGTAAACAGAACGATTTGGCTCACGTTGAGAAAAAGCTACTGAAATATAAGTGCTGTTTTCTGGATTAATGGTATAAAACAAGCCTGCTTTTGGATTGAAAAAGTCATACCGATGTTCCTGACTAATATCTCTTAAATCATCGTGAATACCCGAAATTTTGTAGTCGATATGCCGAAATTGAAGGTCGGCGAAAAGACTAAATTTCCGGTTGAGCTCAAAAAGACTTTTGACATACATATTATAGTCTGTTTTCAGGCCATTATTTTCATACCAAGGAACATCGTTTAAACTTTCAGAGCTGTATTGTGCCCAGCTGATTAAGCCGTAATGGTCGCCATCATATTGATTCCAGCCGCCGCCGAGTGTAGTGTTTACGCGTTTTGTCTGGTGATTCAAGGCCAGGTTGAAACCGTAAAAGTTGTTGTCGAGCCATTTCTGCTGAACCAGATCCGTACGGCGTATGGTTTCGCCGCCGATAATCACATTTGGAAGTTGGTAATCACTGAATTTACGTTGATTCTTCCAGCTTTCGTAGTAGCCACGGCCTTTGGTATAAAATGCTGCGCCGCTCAAACGCAATTCGCCGGTAAACTGTTGTGCGAGATGCAACTGGTAATAATCCTGCTGGTAATTATCGGTTTGATCTTTATAATAGCCGAGCAAATTCCCATCTTTATCGAGCATCTCGCCCGAAGGATTATAACGCCTCCCCGATTTCGTTTCCAGACTATCTTTTGGCACGCCGTTCCAGGCTTGATAAGTAGCTTGTTTCCCGCTTGTCGCGATGACTTTAATCAGTGTTCGGTTACTCGACCATGAGCCGGAAAGGTAGTAGGCAGCCAGGTCGGACCAGGCACGATCTACATAACCATCGGAAGTGATTTTACTCAATCGGCCATTTAGCGCAAAGCCTTTTTTACTTCTTCCGGTAGAGAAGTTCAGGCTATTGCGAAAGCTATTGTATGAACCTGCATTCGATTCTAGTTGTGCAAAAGCCTCATCAGATGGCACATCAGTTTTGATATTGAGGCTGGCTCCAAATGCAGCAGAGCCATTGGTAGAGGTGCCGACGCCACGCTGAATATTGATGTTATCGATGGAAGAAGCAAAATCAGGCAAATTGACAAAAAACACGCTGTGTGATTCGGGATCATTGACCGGCACACCATTCATGGTAACATTGATTCGAGTAATATCCGAACCTCTGATTCTCAGACTGGTATATCCAATTCCAGTACCGGCATCCGAACTCACAACCAAAGATGGCGTTTGCTGTAATAAATAAGGCAGATCTGCTCCGCTATTGTTTTTGCTGATGGCTGCGGCATCTACAACACTCTGGGTAAGTGGTGTTTTTGGTGCTGGCCGTGAAGCACTTACAACGACTTCATCTTGCAAGAATGCGGCAGGCTGCATCTCTATTTGAATGTTTTTATTTTGTAAAAGCTCAACTGTCGTCACCTGATTCTCGAAGCCAATAAAGGAAGTTGACAGCTCGTATTTTCCAGGTTTCAGGTTCTTAAACTCGAAGCTTCCATCAGAGTCAGTAACCTGATGGTAAGCGTTTTGCACCAGCGTAAGGTGAGCTCCGGCAAGGGCATCGCCGTCGTCGGCAGAAATAATTTTTCCGCTAATGGAATACTGTGCTGCCAAACTCCAGGGCAGAAAAACCAGTGTTAGAAATAAGAATTTTTTTTTAAACATAACTCATTGATTTAAAGTTAAACAGTAAATCAATAGAGGAAAATGAGATGCTTTTGTTCCCTACGTCGGCATTATCCGTTCAGGTTCAAAGGGTTTGCTCTCAGCCTGTATTTCATCCCGCTATTGCGGGCAAAGGCACCCCTATTGGTATTATCGTGGCAAAAGTAAGCAATTTCCGGAATAAGCTGTTTGAATCTTGTCCGAAAACCCAAAAATCATCATTTTAAAAACATAAATATCAATCCATTTTAAGCAAAGCATTGAATTTGATTTCCAAATTAGCGCGGAAATGCTTTATACAATTATCTTTGTGGGGCTAAAAACCATTCTTATGCGCATTCTGATTCTCAATGGACCCAACCTTAACCTGACCGGAACCCGCGAGCCGGAAATTTACGGTCATCAAACTTTCGACAGCTTAATTAAGCAGTTGTTAAAGCTCTTCCCAAAAGCTGAAATCACCTATAAACAAAGCAATGTAGAAGGTGAACTCATTAATATATTACAAGCTGCCTATGATGATTTCGATGGTATAGTGTTTAATCCTGCAGCCTACAGCCATACTTCTATTGCGCTTGCCGACACAATCAGAAGCATGAATATCCCGGTGATTGAAGTCCACCTGAGCAATATTTTTGCGCGGGAAAGCTACCGTAAAAATTCATTTACAGCCGAGGTTTGCCAGGCCTCACTCAGTGGTTTTGGTATGGACGGATACCGTATGGCTATTGAATATCTGCTTAGGAATGCTTAGGAAAAATCTTTAGGATTGAGGCTGGTAAAGCATTTTTTTTTCAGCACGAAATGTTCAAAAACAATATTTTTCTGGTAAACCCTGTTAACGGGATGAGGATGAATGTTTGACCGCTTTTTGCGCAACTGTGGCAGCTTTCGATAAAAATGCAGGTGGGCACGCATCACGGCAAAGAAATCGGCAAAGCCTGCCTCAAACAAAAACTTCAAACTGGCCACACCATCCAATATCAAGCGCAGAAAAATTACTCTAAACAACTGTTTTTGAGGCAGGTTCTTATAAAGCAGTGAAAGGTTGTTTCTAAAGTTAAGGTAGGTCTTACGCGAGGACTTTTTTGGCAAGGTTCCACCACCAATGTGAAAAACCGTTGATTTGCCGGAATACATAATTTTAAAGCCCTGATTTTTCATCCGCCAACAAAAATCTATCTCCTCCATATGGGCAAAAAAGCTGTCGTCGAGGCCGCCATGCTGGTGATAAAGATCCGCCCTGACGAACATACAGGCGCCACTTGCCCAGAAAACCTCCAGATCGTCATCATATTGTCCGAGGTCTTCTTCGAGGTGCAAAAACAAGCGACCTCTGCAGAAAGGATAGCCAAATTTGTCGATAAAACCACCCCCAGCTCCCGCATATTCAAAGCGTTCGGGCTGTTCGAGCGATCTTATTTTCGGTTGGCAAGCGGCAATCAGCGGATCACTTTCCATTAAATCAATCAGCGGCTTAATCCAGTTGGGCGTTACTTCGATATCGGAGTTTAGCAGTATGTAATAATCAGCTTCGACCTGTTTCAAGGCCAAATTATAGCCTGTTGAAAAACCATCATTTTTAGCATTTTGAATCAGCCTGACGTCTGGGTATTTTTTTTCTAAGAAACTAACAGAATCATCCGAAGAAGCATTGTCGGCCACAATAATTTCAGCTGTATCATGGCTGTGTGCAATCACACCAGGCAGAAAGCGTTCGAGGAACCGCTTACCATTGAAGTTAAGGATTACAACAGCTACTTTAGGCATGGCTTTCGGTTTTGGTTCGTTGGTGTTTCCAGCGTCGGTGCGACCAAAGCCAATAGGATGGATTATCTACGATAGCTTGTTCCAACATGCGGGTGTAAGTTTCTATAATATAATTCGTTGGCTCCTTCTTAGCATCAAGACTTATCGGGCTTAGCACCATATTATAGACCCCTCTTTTCACTTTAATATTCTCAACAAAAACCACGGCATAATCCAGCGCTTTTGCCATTTTTTCAAGGCCTGTAAAAAAGGCAGTATCTTGGTTCAGGAAATTAGTCCAATAATCTTGTTCCGTGCCAGACGGACTTTGGTCAGCCACAATGATCACTGCATTAAGCTCATCATCTGATTGTTTCAAAGATCGAAAAGCACTACGCGACTCAATCATTTGTAAAGGGCCAATTAAAGTTCGTATAGATTTGACAAAATCGTCAAAATAGGGATTGGAAAGTCGTTTGTAAATGGCATAAGGCCTGTGTTTTGTATAACGGTAAAACGCCATACCAAACCACTCCCAATTGCCACAATGGCCAAGCGCCAGAAAAACACTGCGGCCTTCATCATAAAGCTTATGTAGTATTTCCGGGTTTTCGATTGTAACCCTTTTCTGCATTTCCTTCTCAGTCATCTGTGTCATTTTCACGTATTCTGCCATCAAATCCGCAAAATGATGGTAGAATGCTTTTTCAATCTGCTTGCGTTGTTTCGCAGTTTTTTCAGGAAAACTTACTTCTAAATTCCGTCTCACAACTTTTCGCCGGTAGCGAATGATATAATAGACAAGAAAGTAGAAAAAATCAGCGAGTAGATAAAGTACTCGCATAGGAAATAATCCAAGCAGATTAGCAAATGAACGAACAAGGAAAAAGCCAATTTTTTTCATACCGATGAATTGCGCCTAAGGCGCGCAAAATGATACGCAAAGGTAGGTTCATTTTCTCAAAAACAAAAAGACCGGAAACTGTTCTGTAACAAATTGAATTCAAATGTTTTAAACGAACTCATGCATCGCTATGACTACTTTCTCCAATTCTTATCCGCCTCATTGCCCCAGGTATCCACCGGAGAGGTTTCATCAATGCTAGTGGCATCGTAGGCACGCTTGTAAATCTCCAGTTGCCAGCGATAATTAGACAATTCGCCAATAGCATCAGAATGTATCAACACAAAATCATTGGTAACCATGTCTTTGGTAGCAAAAACAAAGCGTTTATCACGCTGTTTTCCAAGGGTATAGTAATGCCAAATTTCGTAAGGATAAGCGCCTGGCTCATTATAACTTTCTCGCATGTGATTGGGCGGTCCATATTTAAGATAAACGCGTCCACGATCGGTAGCATAACCTCTTTTTGTTTGGGTTTCATAGCTGGCATTTACCCTTCTAACTTCGTAATGGTATTGCATCCAAGCATCTTCCGGGCTTGCAAAGTTTCGTGTGAGCCAAAAATTATAGAAAAAACGTTTCATCATGAGGTAATCGCCCGACTTTGTCAGATTAAACATATAATCACGCTCGGCCTCACTCGAAATTGGTTCCAGCGACTTCAGGAAGTCAATCAAAGTGTCGCCGTCAGGAATTTTGTTCACGAAAGTATTACTGATATTCATGCTTGCCAAGTCGTTCATCTTCAGCTGATGCTTGGGATTTGAGCGCCTGAAAAACACTTTATTATCGGTTACAATTTTATTCTCCCGATCTCGAATTTCCAAAACCAGACTGTAATTCCCTGAAGGCAACTCGCTAATATCCATTGTGTTTAGAATGACATTTACCGATTTAGCATCCAAGCGTTTACGAAAAATAAACTGATCCATCTGTAAGCCGCTTTCAAATGACTCAATATAATAGGTAAGCAAAAACTTGCCGTCGTTACCAAACTGCTTGGCGGTATGATAGGCTTCGGCATAAAAAGAAAGCTGTTTCATCGACTCGGGATAGAATGCATAGACCATTGGAAAAAGATCAAAGCCGTTTTTTGACAAAATTGATGTTTTATCCGTTCTCTCGAAACGCTCAACCAATTGAATACCGGAGAGTGAAATTTTATCAGCCGGGTAATTGATCTCAATAGATTCTACCGACATAAATGGCGATTCACTGTCGTTGTTGAGATCAGCAATAGAAAGCTCGAAGGCATAGGCGCCGTTGGGCAACGAAAAACGTTGCTGGTCGATAAAGCCAAAATCAATGTTAGATGTATCATTAACTATCTGACTGTTAAGCTCATATTTTGCATAATCAACGATAGAATCGCCTTGTTTAAAAATCATTATGATTTCCAGGCTTGCCTTAAAACTCCCCGGTTCAATTTCTTTAAAATAGACGCTGTTTCCATCAACAGCAAGGTAAGTTTCGATATAAGGCTCATCATCGGGAGCATTAAAAATAGCATAAGATAAATAGGCTCTCATACTTTTTGGAGCTGCCTCAGCATCAAATCCCATGAACAACAATAAAGTCAGAAAAATAAATATTTTACTCATAATCAGCTTATTAGTTTGTATTTAATACATCATTTCAGTGTAATTGGTAGCCTAAAAGCGTTGTACAAAGATAATATCAAAAACTAATTTGCCTACCCCTTTTCAGCCAACGGTAAAAATACACCAGTTACTGGTTTTGTGGAGCTTAGCTCTTGCTGTTATTAATTAACAATTGAAAGCCAGGAAAATTAACACAAAGTATTTTGGCGAACAGTTTTTTTTATACTTTTGCAGCGGAGAAATGGCAGAGCGGTTTAATGCGGCGGTCTTGAAAACCGTTGAGGTGCAAGCCTCCGGGGGTTCGAATCCCTCTTTCTCCGCTGAGCAAAGTATTTTTTAAAGCGTTAACTTTCATTAGGTTAGCGCTTTTTCGTTTTTCAAGAAGAATTATTTCCCGCAGAGTGCGCAGATATCTGCAGAAAAGAGATTAGCGAGATCAGCGAGAGAAACAAGAAAAGCTTCCTGTAGTTTCTGCCGAGGGAAACGGATGACCTAACTATAAGATCATTTTTTAAAGTACTTCGGCTACCACAAAAGTACTCCCACCAACAAATACAATATCGCTGGAACCGGCAATTTCGCGGGCATGACGATAGGCATCGGAAACGCTGCGGTAAACCTCACCACGCAGGCCAAACTTAAACGCTTGTTCAGAGAGCAATTCCGCGTCAAGGCCACGTGGGATATCCGGCCTGCAAAAATAATACTGAGCACTGGAAGGTAAAAGTTGCAGGATACCATCCATTATTTTGTCGTTTACCACACCCAAAACGATATGTAACTGCTTACAAGGCAACTGACTGAGCTGCATCATATTTTGCCGTATCCCGGCTTCATTGTGTCCGGTATCGACCACGCAAAGCGGCATACGTCCAATCACCTGCCAGCGTCCTTTGAGGCCCGTGAGCTTTGACACTTGCGCCATGCCATGCCACAAATTTCTTTCAGTCCAGGGAAAAACAGTTTTTAACTGATCAAGTGCGCAAACCGCCGTAACCAGATTCATCTGCTGATATAAACCCAGCAGCGACAATTTCAGTGCCTCATAATAAATCTCGCTATTCTTCCAAATATCAAACTGCTGATACATCACTGTTTCTTGTCGTATCCGCTTTGCTTCAAACATTTCATCGGCAAATACCCAGGGTGATCCCACTTTATGCGCCTCTTCTTCAAAAACAGCTTTTACTTCGGTTTGGGTTTCACCAATAATCACTGGCACTCCCGGCTTAATGATGCCGGCCTTTTCGGCAGCAATCTTTGGCAATGTATCACCCAAAAATTGGGTATGGTCGTATCCAATATTGGTAATCACACTTAAAACCGGTTCCGCCAGGTTAGTAGAATCGAGCCTTCCTCCCATTCCAGTTTCAATAACCGCCAAATCGACCTGTTCATCAGCGAAATAGCGAAAAGCCATACCTACTGTCATCTCGAAAAAACTTAGCTTCATCCGCTCGAATTCTGATTTGTTTACTGCAATAAATTCCACCACTTTTTCCTCGGGAATCATCACTCCATTGATGCGGATGCGCTCCCGGAAATCTTTCAGATGAGGAGATGTGTATAAACCGGTTTTATAGCCCGCCTCTTGCAAAACCGCTGCAATCATATGAGAAACAGAGCCTTTTCCATTGGTTCCGGCGATGTGAATAGCTCGAAAAGACTTTTGTGGTTGATTAAGCAAATCAAGCAATTGGATAGTATTATTGAGATCTGCTTTATAAGCAGAAGCACCAAGTCGTTGATACATTGGCAATTGATTAAACATCCAGGCAAGCGTATCAGAATAATTCATCTGACAAAGATAGGAGTTGATCGCTTATTCAGTGTATCTGCTTATAATTTTTTATAATTAACCAGGTTTTTTAATCAAAAGGCTGTAAAAAGAACACTTTGTATGTCCTTCCCTTCAGGCAAAACAGCCAACTTCATTATCCCGCACATGCGGGATCAAAGAAAAAGTTATCATCAAATTGTTTGGATTAAACGAACCTCAATTCGTGCAATTAGCTAAATTCGATGAAAAATAGTCAATATGTTGGTTCATTTTGTTAGTTAACATCCTAATTTTAAACCTCTTTAAGCTTACCAGCTATGATCCAGGCGCCAAGCAAAAGCACTGCATAAAGCAATAGCATCAACTCAATTCCAAAAATTCCCGCCAATAATCCAATTGTTGCAGCTATTAGGGTAAAAATACCAATTGCTGTGTTCGAGAGTGAAACATAGGAAGGCCTGTCCTTTTCGGGCGCGAAATCAACAAGATAGGTCTTACGGCTCAACCTGGCGCCGGCATGCGCCATCACCTGGAGCAATAACAGAAATGCAAATCCAAACGCGTTGCGAATAACATCCGGCCAGGCCGAAAAACTCAACATGAGTAATATGTTTACAATGCCCATAAGAGCCACAACGCGCATCATTCTTCGGCTCGACTTATCGCTGAACCTTCCCCAGAAAGGGCTGCTAATAATATTTGCCAAACCCGCAGCGATAACGACAATTCCAAGTGAAGAGGCCGCAGTTCCAATCTGCTGCTGCCCCAAAACGATAAAAAACGGCTGCGAAAGTGGAATAGCCATCAGCAAGCCACGCGTAAAGATAAATCGGCGTAGATTTTGGTCTTCACGAAAAAATCTCCAGGCATCTTTAAGCTCTTTTACGGGCGTTTTTCCACCTGCTGTTGCGCCTTTTTCTTCGCGAATTAGGGCAAACGAGAATGCCGCAAAAGCCCAGAGAACAGCCGAAAGAATTATCATCCAGAAATAAATACCAATATGCGCTGTGCCGGCAACCACATCGTATAAATACAAGCCCGCAGCGAGACTTAATAAACCACCAACACTTGCCCTGAGCGCCAATAGCTGGCCGCGTTTGCCCCTGGAGACTGTTTTGGCCATTACATCCGAAAAAGCAATGCTGCCAACGCCCCCGGCAATACTAAATAGCAATAATGAAAGCAATATCACGAAGCCGGCAGCTGCGCCCGTAAGTAACAAAACCGCGAAAGCCATGACAACCAGCATTGCCGATTGAAAGAGGGCGGCAAACACCCAAAACCATTTTCTGCGTGCAAAAGCCCTGATTTTCGCAGAAACAAAAAGCTGCGGCAGCAGCGAACCGGCATCCTTAATAGGAACCAAAACGCCCGTAAACGAAACCGGAACACCCAAAGCACTGAAAATCCAGGGAAGCGTTGTGCCTGCGCTGACCAGTTGCTCCGCCAATTTTGAAGCCGCTCCACTCAGCATATTCTTAAAGAAATTGCCCGGCATTTCGTGGCAGGCTTCCTCCGAAATGGCTCTACAGGAGCGCTCTTCGCCTTCATTCGTAATCAATTCAAAAGCTTTGTCAAGCCATACAGGTTGATTTGTAGCCTCACCTTCTGCCTTTAATTTCATAAGTTGTTTTTAGATTGTAGCTATACGGCAAATATATAGTCTTTGAAAGAAAAGTCCAAATACTACCTTAATCTCGCTTTTGAAACAGTCATTTAACTCAGTAAATTCCTTGGCTTCAATCCCGAAGCTTCGAGACGAAAGCCATGTTTCCGGCCTTTTCGTATAAAAGCCTAAAAAAAAAGAACTCTTTTTGCCACTTTATAAAACTTGGGGGAATTCAAAAGGAGCTCCAAAGGTGTAAAATTAGACAGACAATATCTTAGTAGAGTTCAAAAACTACAACCGAAAAACCTAATTTTGCGGCTTATGTCTTTTGAAGCAGAAAATACACATCTTGTTTTGGTCGTTCGGCAAAACCGCTATTTAGGGCTTTTGCTTACGCCTTATTTGGTGAGCCGCGAAAACAAAAATTTCCTTACTGCACAGCAAGCTTTTTCCACAAAAGAGAGAGAAACCCTGGAAACAAGCTGGAAAAAGACTTTGCATGAACATGCTTTAAATATTGAACCCCAGGAAATTGCCAACAGGTTCCATAGAAAAAAAATACAGGCCTCAAGCTATTTTGAACACTTAGAAAAGCGCTCCATGAACATGGTGATTATGCCTTTCGTCTGGAAACAAACACACAGAATTCTCCAAATTGGGCTTCAATACAATTTGCCTATTTATAAAGGAGCGAGCTGGCCTAATCTGTATCCCGATCAGGAACTAAGCTTTCAGCAAGAAACAACCAAGCTTTTATTGCATTTTGAACGAACGCCGGAAAAAACACTTTATAAGCTTAAACTTAGGCTGGGAACAAAAAAAATCTCGCTAAATCCTACTGACTTATTGCTCAGCAATCAGCCTTGTTTGGTGGTAAATGGCAACCAGTTATTACATTTTGATCCAGAGATAAACGGTAAATTATTATTGCCTTTTTTTCGTAAAAAAGTTATCGAGATTCCGCGTCGCACAGAAAAACAATACTTCGAGCAGTTTATCCGTAAAATGGCCAATCATATTGAGATTGAAGCCATTGGTTTTGAGCTGATTGACCTGAACCCGGAACCCGTGGCACAACTCTTTATCGAAGAAAACTGGAAAGGAAATCAAGGCCTGAGCCTAAAGTTTATTTACGATAATAAACATATCTATCCCCACCATAAGCAACAGCGTTTCACCAGTTTAATCACCGATGAATCGGGTTTTGTATTCAGGCGTATAAATCGCGATAAACAGCGCGAGCAGCAATATATCGATACGCTTAAATCGTTTGGTTTCACGCAGGATGAGTCATTTTTTGAGCTAGACCATACTTTTGAAGACCAGCTCGAACAATTGATTTATTTTCTTCAGGATAATAATGAACTACTTGATGAAGCGGGATTCCGGGTTGAACAGCCGGAAGAGGCCAACTACGTGATTTCAAAACCTTATATCGACTTTAGTTCGACTGCAAAAAAGGACTGGTTCGACTTGCATATCATCGTGAAAGCAGGCACTATTGAATTTCCCTTTTTGGCCTTGCGCAACCACCTTATTCAAGGTAAAAAGCTCTACAGGTTATCAAACGGACAATTATTCCTGATACCACAAAACTGGTTCGAGAAATACCGCGGGATAGCCATACATTCGAGTACTGACAAGGATCAGCAGTTGCGCATTTCCAAAAAACATGGGATGCTGCTGCCTTACAAAATAACAACCGATCCGGCACAAATTGAAACCACCCCCGACTTTAAAGCCGTAGTCTACCCGGATTTGAAGGACGCACAACTCCGCTCCTATCAGAAAACCGGATTTCAATGGCTCAACTGGTTGATAAGCCAGGGTTATGGAGGGATTTTAGCTGATGATATGGGACTTGGAAAAACAATACAAATCATCAGTTTATTGGCACATCGTTATCCGAAAAGAAATGAAACTAAGATCTTAAAATCAACTACTAAAGTCGGGACGCAACTCGATTTATTCGCAGAACCAGATGTTCAACCAGTTGATATTAATGACTTTGACGTTCATAAAACAGAAAAACCTTCGCTCATTGTAATGCCTGCTTCCCTGATTCACAATTGGGTTAACGAGTTCGAGAAGTTTGCGCCAAATTTACGATACACAAATTATACCGGTAACGACCGCTCTCTATCAGAAATCGACAACGGAAACTGCCAGCTTATATTGACAACCTACGGGACACTCAGAAATGATATAGAAATACTAAATAAATATCATTTTTACCTTGCTATTCTGGATGAAAGTCAGGCCATAAAAAACCGGGAATCTAAAACTACAAAAGCCATTTACAGCATCCAAAAAGATCATGGAATAGCCATAACAGGAACACCTATAGAAAATAGCCTGTACGATTTGTGGTCGCAGTTTGAGTTTGCTAATCCAGGACTTTTAGGCAATATTATTCAATTTGAACAGCATTATCTAAACCCAATAATAAAACATCAGAATCATACCGCAGCCGCTGAGCTACAAAAGCTTATCACGCCATTTATACTAAGGCGAACCAAAGCTGCCGTAGAACCTGATTTGCCGGAACTTACTCAAATAGTTAATTATTGCGAAATGTTGCCAGAGCAGTATGACTTTTACGAAAAAGAAAAAAGCAGGCTCCGCAATTATATGTTAGAGGCCAAAGAAAATCCCGAATTGAATAAAAACCTCTCTGTCTTGGCACTCCGCGCCCTTATGAAACTACGGCAAATAGCTAATCATCCGGTTTTAGCCGATAAAGAAAGTCATATCGGCAGCGGCAAATTTGAAGCTGTAATAGAAAAACTGGAAACCTTACTTTCAGAAGGCCAGAAAGTGCTGATATTTTCATCCTTTACCACTCATTTACAACAGTTTGCTGATTATTTCTCGGGCCAGCAGATTCCTTATGCCCTGCTTAAAGGTTCTACCAGGAACCGGGAACAAGTTATTGATAAGTTTAAGCAGGATGACAAGCTGTTGCCGTTTTTGATCTCGCTTAAATCCGGCGGTTTCGGACTCAATCTCACCGAGGCCGGCTATGTATTCATCCTCGATCCCTGGTGGAACCCGGCGGCTGAAATGCAGGCTCTTAGCCGCGCGCACCGCATTGGACAAGATAAAAAAGTGTTTGTGTATCGCTTTATTAGCAAAGATAGTATTGAAGAAAAAATTATGGGACTGCAATTTTACAAAAGCCAACTTTCAGACAGCATACTGGATACCGAAGCCATGGCCAAGAAACCTGCGCTAAACGAGTTAATGGCTTTGCTTAGCTAATAAATATCCGGGCTTTCATTTGTGGCTCAAAAACTTTCGAGGCATTTTCAACAGGTTGCGTAAAGAACACACTAGACTTCACGAAGTAAGTTTGTTTGAGTTTTCTTCATTTTTATCAGTTTTAGTAAAATTTAGTCTAGCTTCATTTTTTGCAACGTCAAAGATCAGCGTCAATGGGTGAAAAAGTGCTACACTATTCAAAAAAACTTTTACATTATTCATACAACTCACTTGGTTTGTTTTCAAAAACATGCTTATAGGTTCCCGGAATCTAAAGTTTTCAGGTTGAGGCTAAACTTAATTATTTAATGCTCACAGGCTAAAATTATTCTTGAAGCCTATAAAAAGCTGCACTTCAATGATTAAGCAGCTTATAGCCCAGCTTTTGGATTGCTCAAAGCTTAAAACCACCATGGATCCTTAAATTAATACAACAATTTTATTTGTTTTTGTTTTACACAATTACTTATCTTTGCAGCCTCAAAAGGAGGACCCGTAGCATAATTGGATAGTGCATCTGACTACGGATCAGAAGGTTAGGGGTTCGAATCCCTTCGGGTTCACGAAAAAATAAAGGAGCTAAATTTTTGTAGCTCCTTTTTTGTTTTCTATTGTTACTCACTGATTGCACCGTTGTCGTTTCAATACCATTTCGGTCGAAATAGCAGCAAATTGAATATTTGCAACCCCTTGTTGGTAAACAGACCCCAGCAGCCTTCTCACGACTTGAAAGCTTTAAGCTCCACAAACGGCTAACCGCTTAATGCGTACCTTTGCAAACTATTAAAAAATAAAAATGAAATTTGAAGATTTAAAACTTATTCCTATACTCCTCAAAGCCTTGAGGGACGAAAACTATACCGAGCCTACTTCTATACAGGCCAAATCTATTCCACTTATTCTAAACAGAGAAGATGTTTTGGGTAGCGCACAAACCGGAACAGGGAAAACGGCAGCTTTTGCGCTTCCTATCCTTCAGCACCTGGTGAATGAACCACAAAACGTCCATGGCAAACGAAAAATTTTAACGCTGGTAATCACACCAACCCGCGAACTTGCCATACAAATCGCGGAAAGCTTCACGGTTTATGGCAAATATACCCACATCAAAAATACAGTGATTTATGGCGGTGTAACGCAAGGATCACAAACGAATGCCCTGAAAAAAGGCGTGGATATTTTAGTGGCCACTCCCGGTCGTCTGCTCGATTTAATAGATCAGGGCTATATCTCCTTAAATGATGTCAAATATTTTGTGTTAGATGAAGCAGACCGCATGCTCGATATGGGGTTCATCCACGATATCAAAAAGATTATCGCTAAACTACCCAGAAAAAGACAGTCTTTGTTTTTCTCGGCAACCATGCCTCAAAACATTATAGAGCTGTCGCAACAAATTTTAATCAGGCCAAAGACTGTCTCTGTAAGCCCCGTCTCTTCTACCGCTGAAACGATTCAGCAGTTTTTATACATGACCAACAAAGGCACCAAAAAAGACTTGCTTTTGCATATCCTCGCCAACCCAGAGCTAAAACAAGTATTACTTTTTTCAAGAACCAAACATGGCGCAGATCGTATTGTCAGTAATCTGCGAAGGCAAAAAATTAACGCCGCTGCTATTCATGGCGACAAAGGCCAAAATCAGCGTCAACATGCATTGAACGAATTCAAAGCCGGCAATATCAGGATTTTGGTAGCTACAGACATCGCCGCCCGCGGGATTGACATCGACAAGCTTCGCTATGTGATCAATTACGACATCCCTAATGAGTCCGAAACTTATGTGCACAGAATTGGACGTTGTGGCCGTGCCAATGAAGAGGGTATTTCCATTTCTATCTGCGAACCGGAAGAAAACGCCTATATAAAAGATATTGAAAAGCTTATCGGCCAAAAAATTAAAGTGGTTAGCGACAATCCCTTCCCGCAGACTGACAGGCCCATGAATACGGCGGAAAAGAAAGAAAACGAAAAACAGAAACAGAAGCGTAAACAAGAATTTTTCGCCAACCGCAACAAGAAAGCTGGGGCACAAAGCCCGGGAACTCGAAGGAAAAAGAGATAATTGTATCAAAGGTTTTAATTAAAAACATCTTTTATTAATAACCATTTTTTACAAAAACACCTCAGCAAATGAGAAAACCTGTTACGATAAACACAGCACTCTATTTTTTCTCGGTTAGAGGCTACCGCTATAATTCTTTGTATTTTGCGCGTTCAAAAAGCTTTTGAAACAGAAGATTACAAATTAAAACACTATGCAAAAAAAGAAAATCAAATGTATCGCTGTTTTTACATCGGGCGGCGACGCACCGGGCATGAATGCCGCGATTAGGGCAGTAACGCGTGCTGCATTGGCAAACAAGGTGGAAGTTTATGGCATCAATTACGGGTTTCATGGAATGATTGAGAACGATTTTTGGAAACTGAATTATGAAGATATCGGCGGTATTATTAATTTAGGCGGAACGATACTGAAAACAGCCCGGTGTAAAGAATTTGTGACCTACGAGGGCAGGCAAAAAGCTTATAAAAACTTGAAAGAAAGGAATATCGACGGTGTCGTAGTAATTGGCGGAGACGGCTCTTTCAATGGAGCCACCTGTTTTTCTTCCGAGTTCGACATCCCTTTTATCGGTATACCCGGAACAATCGACAACGACATCAATGGCACGGATTATACCATTGGTTTCGATACTGCCTTGAACACCGTGGTTAGGGCGGTAGATAAAATAAAAGACACGGCCAGGTCTCACGGGCGAATATTTTTCGTCGAATCGATGGGCCGCGAAGCCGGGCTGCTTGCTTTGGGAAGCGGGCTTGCCTGTGGTGCAGAAGTCATCCTCATCCCCGAAGTTATGGAACAGGAAGAGGAGCTGGACAAATTTATCCAAAAAGGCATCGCAAATAAAAAAACCAGCGGGATCATCCTGGTTGCAGAAGGCTACAAAACAGGCGGTGCATTAAAACTCGCCGAAAGGGTGAAAGCAAAGCATCCTGATATTGAGGCCAGGGTATCGATTTTGGGCCATATTCAGCGTGGTGGCAGCCCAACGGCACAAGACCGGATTGCCGCAACAAGGATGGGGGTAGCGGCTGTTGATAGTTTACTCGCCGGGAAGAAAAATTTGATGATAGGATTAAAAAACCATGCTATTGTTGAAGTACCGTTTAGTTTGGCAGAGAAAGCTTTCCGACCAATAAACAGCGAATTTGTGCGCATACAAAAAGTGATAACCCGCGATTAAATTTTACGTGAACAAACTGCGCTAATTCTTAAAAGAATGGTGTATGCTCCAGGCACGCATCAACTCCCCTATCATCCTAACAAATAATGGCAATTGTCGGCTTAAAAACTTTACATATACGGATTATAATGCTATTTTTCTACGTATAAATTGATAAACTAGGGAGGCTAAATTTATCTTAAAATTAAATAAAGACGTGATTGACAGGGCGAAAGAATATGCAGCATCACAACAAAGAAGTCATTCTCGACTTATAGAGGCCTACTTAAAAGCCTTGTCTGAAAATGACAAACTGCGAGTGGTAAAAGAAAAAATTAGAAAAATTAAAGTCATTGTAGAAACATCAGACCTAAACGATAAAATCATTGACAAAGCACTTTCATCAAAATTTTCTGATTTTGTGGATGTGCTGCAATATTACTTTGCTACAGAAACAAATTGCAATATATTGATTACCATAATTTTGAAAGACTTTAAAGAATCAGACATGCCAGTCCTAACTCCAGATGAATATTTACAAAGCCTAAAAATAAATGCAATCTAAGCTTCGTAAATTTTGACTTCATACCTATCGCTAAAAAAAGTGTTACAAGAAATCCTGCAACACTTTTTTTTCTATAACTCAGTTTAGGCTTTGTCTATTATCTTTTAGCCAAACCTTCTTTTCTTAACTGATAGAAAACCATATCGGCGTATGTTTTTCCAAATGCGGTAAGGGTTCCGGGATCATAGCTTTTGCTTTGCAACGACCAAACCAATTTATCGGTACTGAGGTCGTACAGATTACCTTCGATAAAATAAATTTGATCAGTAGTATAATAGCCGGGATCATAAACATAGCTGTAGCGCATATTATAATAGTTATAATAGCTGCCATAAAAAGGATAAGCTACATAAGGTGCTCCTTGTGAGCCAGGCACATAGCGTTCTTGTGTTTGCTCGTGCAGCAGTGTCACGGTAAACGCAGCATCGCAACCATGTTTGCGCATTTCGGCAGCAAATTCTTCTTTTGTGGGCTTATCGGCAAGAAAACCAATTGGGAAAACATCGGAACTCATCACCGTTTTTATTCCACGTTTTGCAGCAGCATCGGCCAATTGATTTTCCACGGCAGCGCGAGGTGCATCTTTATGCGCCATCACCATGATAAATACCTTTTTGAAAGGATTTTCAGGAATTGCTTCCTTATTTACATAGCTGCCGGTGATTTGCTGTGTAGATTGGCAGGAAACCAGGAAAAGGAAAGTCAACGCCAAAAAAAATAGTTTACTTTTCATTGAGATCTAAGTTTATTTATATTGTTTTGAAGAACAAATATAAACTAATAATCGTTTTTTCGGTTCATTTTTTTTGATTTCTGAAAAATGATACAGCAAATCCCGAATGATTACTGTTTAACTCATAAAGCGGGCAAGTTTTTTTCCACCGCTAAATTGTTCGAGCAAAGTTTTGATTAGAACAGTAATAGGTATCGACAAAATTAAACCGGGAACACCCCACAGGTAACCCCAAAACATCAACATTACCAATACCGTTAAAACATTGATGGAAAAAGATTTGCCCATCATTACGGGCTCAATCACTGAGCCAAAAAGTACCTGAACTCCTGTAAACAGTAGGCTGACAAGCAATATGGTCCCGGGCGATTCGAGCTCGATAAAAGCAAATAAAACAGCAACTACGGTTGCAATAACACTTCCGATCATCTGCACGAAATTGATGGCAAAGGCAAAAAGTCCCCAAAATAGCGGAAAACTAAGACCGAAATACCAGGCAATTATTCCAAAACCCAGTCCTGTAAAAAAACTCATTAGAAATTTTACTTTCAAAAACTTAACAATGCTTCTTTCGATCGCCAAATAGGTTTTCACCGTTTGGGTACGCCGCATGATTAAAGTGTTTTCTATCAGCAATTTAAAGTTGATGCTACCGGCCAGTAGTAACACCAGGAAGAAAAGTGTCATCAATATCATCACAAGTGTTTGCTGAACAAATCTAAAGGTATTTCCAAAGCTACCAAACAAGTGCTGGCTCACCTGGTCTTTCATCAAAATACTCTTGATGGCACTGCTTTCATCTTCCATGCCAATCTTCAGATTCTCGACATAAGGCGCCACCAGCATGCCCACTTTGCTATCAAGTTTTTGAAAAAGCGCTTCTTTGCCATCGAGGACTTCTTTCCCGGTGAGACTAACCAGCTTTACAGCCCCAAAAAGTACCCCTGCAATAATGACCATTACAACAACTAAAGCGAGGATTTTTGGTACACCCTTTTTGCTCATCCGCCTTAGCAACGGTATGAACAAGAGCGAGATGAAAAAAGCAAACATCAAAGGCGCAAAGATAAAATACAACACTTTAAGGATGTAAAAAATCAATGGAATGACGATAATCAACAATAATCTATTGGTCGTACTTATTTCGTTTAGCTTCATATTGTTTTTGGATTTCGTTTGCAAAGTTAGCATGAAACCACATTGGTGCTATGATTTTTTAAACTGATTTTGTGAATTGTAGTTTTATGAGTTTTTCTTCAGTAAGAAATTGCTTCTTCAGGTTTATAGGCGACCTGTTCACACGTAAAAAAGCAGCTACTTCAAAATATAAGACCAACTGCCTCTCTTTCAACGTGGGACATACTGGAATCGAACCAGTGACCTCTTGTCTGGCATCTCGTCAAAGCCTTGACGAGAAGCTAACGTCCCATTTTCACTAATGTTTGACATCAAAAAAAGCAGCCACTAAATCATAGTAACTGCCTCTCTTTCAACGTGGGACGTACTGGAATCGAACCAGTGACCTCTTGCCTGTCAAGCAAGCGCTCTAAACCAACTGAGCTAACGTCCCTTATGTGAACCTCTTGTCTGGCATCTCGTCAAAGCCTTGACGAGACTAAACCAACTGAGCTAACGTCCCTTATGTGAACCTCTTGTCTGGCATCTCGTCAAAGCCTTGACGAGACTAAACCAACTGAGCTAACGTCCCTTATGTGTAACCTCTTGTCTGGCATCTCGTCAAAGCCTTGACGAGACTAAACCAACTGAGCTAACGTCCCTTATGTGTAACCTCTTGTCTGGCATCTCGTCAAAGCCTTGACGAGACTAAACCAACTGAGCTAACGTCCCTTATGTATAACCTCTTGTCTGGCATCTCGTCAAAGCCTTGACGAGACTAAACCAACTGAGCTAACGTCCCATTTATTTTCAAATGCGATGCAAAAGTAAGCCATTTCATATTTATTCCAACTATAAATCCTCAATATCTTGCTGCATTATTGATTGCATTTTTACTACAGAAGAACAAATAAACTAATTTTGTTTTCTCATTTATTAGATTCAATAACTAATTTAATATTTATTCCGTTGCTATTCAGGTGATTAACCTATACGCACTTATCAGACAACATTAAAACAACACAAGAAAAAAGACATTATGCTGGTCTCAGGATTTTTAATCATAGCTGGATTTGTCGCTTTAATTTTTGGTGCAAATTGGTTGGTTGACGGAGCATCTTCTCTGGCAAAAAAACACCATATTTCCGATCTGGCTATCGGTTTAACCCTTGTTGCTTTTGGCACTTCAGCACCTGAATTAGTGGTGAACGCTATTGCCTCCTATCAAGGCTATTCGGATATCGTTTTGGGAAATATTATCGGCAGCAACAACTTTAACCTTTTTATCATTCTGGGAGTAGCGGGACTTATTTTTCCGATAAGCGTACAATCCTCTACGGTATGGCGTGAAATTCCCATTTCGTTTTTTGCCGCTGTAGTTTTACTTCTAATTGGAAACGCCGTCTTTAATAGTGATTATCCCAAAATCTCACGCTTTGATGGTTTGTTGCTTATCACGCTATTTGCGTTGTTTCTTTTCTATGTATATAAGCAAATGAAAACTGAAGAAACCGCAGCCATAGCTCTTGCCGAGAAATCAAACATCAAGATTTGGGCTTTAATTTTCGGTGGGCTTGTAGGTCTTCTGATTGGTGGTCAGCTTGTTGTGAGCAACAGCATTGAGCTGGCAACAAGTTTGGGTATTTCTGAAAAAATTATCGGCCTTACTATTGTAGCTGCCGGCACCTCACTACCCGAATTGATTACCTCTATCGTGGCTGCCATGAAGAAAAACAGTGATATCGCTATTGGAAATGTTGTGGGTTCCAATGTATTCAATATTCTGCTCATACTGTCTGTTAGTGCTTTTATCAAACCAATCAACTATAATGCAAACTTCAACCTCGACATTGCGATATTGCTTGGTGGAACCCTGTTTCTATTTATAGCTATGTTCACTGGGAAAAGAAAAAAACTAGATCGCTGGGAAGCTGGATTGCTACTTGGTTTTTATTTTTTTTATACGATTTATTTGGTGTACAAAGAGCTCTAAAAACTGTTATACAGCCATCACGTCCTTAAAATAGCACCATATCAACATCATTTTTGGGTAAAACCCCTATGCTTTTCAAATTCTTCCTTAAATTCGCCAACCAAATCCAGCTGGTGCCGCAGCGCATTCATCAGCTATCAAATTAAACACCTATGAAAAAATATTTCATTTTCTCTCTGCTTACAATTGTTCTTTTTAATCCCTTTGGCAGCCTGGCGCAGCAAGCCACCAAAACAATCAGTATGAGCGATATTTGGGCTTCCGGCGAGTTTTACCCACAGATGGTTCGTGGCCTCAATCCACTGAATGACGGCAACACTTATGCGGTGCTCGAAGACAGCCTGCTCAATGTGTATAACTATAAAACCGGAGAAAAAGTTAACACACTGCTCAACACCAAAAAGCTTATTCCCGAGGGTACAGACAAAGCCATCCGTATGGGAAGTTATATGATGAGTAAAGACGAAACCAAATTGATCATTCCTACTGAAACAGAATCTATTTACCGCCATTCGTCTAAATCAAATTATTACGTGTATAATTTTGAAAGTGGGCAGCTAAAACCCTTGTCAAACAATGGAAAACAGCAGCTTGCCAGCTTTTCACCGGATGGGAAACACATCGCTTTTGTGCGCGACAACAACATCTTCCTCACCGATCTTGAAAGCTATACAGAAAAGCAATTGACCAGCGATGGTGAATTCAATAAAATCATCAACGGTGCTGCTGACTGGGTTTACGAGGAAGAATTTAGCTTCACCAAGGCTTTCTTTTGGTCGCCCGACAGCCGAAAAATTGCTTACCTGAAATTTGACGAGAGCAATGTCAAACTTTTTCAGCTGGAATATTTTAACGGTTTGTATCCCGAATGGTACTCCTATAAATATCCAAAGGCTGGCGAGGACAATTCAGTAGTGAGCGTGCATGTTTACGATTTAGCATCAAAAAGCAGCACAGAAATTGATACAGGCGAAGAAACCGACATTTATCTTCCGCGCTTAGAATGGACAAAAAACCCGGATATTTTGGCCATTCAACGGCTAAACAGGCTGCAAAACAAGTTGGAAATTCTGTTGGCAAACACCGCCACACAAACAGTTAAGCTGCTATATAGCGAAACCAATCCCTACTATATTGAAATTGACAACAACCTGACTTTTTTGCCCGATAGCAAACATTTTTTGATCACCAGCGAAAAAGATGGTTTCAACCACCTATATATATATGGTATGGATGGCAAACTGGTTAAACAACTTACAGAAGGTGCGTGGGACATCACGAAATTTTATGGTTTTCAGGCGCAAAACGATAAGGTTTACTATCAAAGCACAGAAACTTCACCACTCGATCGTCAGATCTATCAGGTAAATCTGAAAGGAAAAAAGACACAGCTGACGCAAACGCCAGGCACCAACGACGCCAGCTTTAGCAGCGATTTCAGTCATTTTATCAACACCCAAAGCGATGCCAATACACCGCCTGTTTTCAGTGTTTATAATCAGAAAGGCAAGCAGTTGCGCGTACTCGAAGAAAACATTGCTTTGAAAAGCAGACTCACCGCTTATACGCTCAGCCCAAAAACATTTTTCAGCTTTACTGATAGCAACACCACCTTGCCCAATGGAGAAATAGTAGCACTGAATGGCTGGCAGATATTGCCACACAATTTTGATTCTACCAAAACCTATCCCGTTTTGGTGTACGTATATGGTGGTCCCGGCTCACAAACCGTGAATAACAGTTGGGCCTGGAACGACTATTTCTGGCACCAGCTTTTGGCACAAAAAGGCTATATAGTGGTGTCGGTTGATAATCGCGGCACCGGCGCTCGTGGTGAGATATTTAAGAAAATGACTTATAAAGAGTTGGGCAAGTATGAAACCGAAGATATGATTGCCACAGCTAACTACCTTGCTGAACTGCCTTATGTCAATAAGGAGAAGATTGGCATTTACGGCTGGAGTTATGGCGGCTATATGTCGAGCCTAGCCATCACCAAAGGTGCCGATTATTTTAACACGGCCGTGGCAGTTGCTCCTGTAACCAACTGGCGCTATTACGACAATATTTACACCGAGCGCTTTATGCAAAAACCTCAAGACAATCCTGATGGCTACGATGACAATTCACCCATCAATCATGTAGAAAAGCTCAAAGGGAATTATTTGTTAGTACATGGCAGTGCTGACGATAACGTGCATTATCAAAACTCAATGGATATGATAACAGCCTTAGTGAAAGCCGACAAACAGTTTGAATTGATGATTTATCCTGACAAAAACCATGGAATCTATGGTGGAAATACGCGCAAACACCTTTTTGATAAAATCACAAAATTCCTGGAAGACAATTTAAAATAGCCAATAACAAATCAATAAATGGTGCAGAAAAATTGTAGATAACTGAAATTGATTATCTTTGCGGCGCAAATTATTTTTTTTTAACCTTAAAGAAAGAGAGTGTAATTAACATGATTATTATTCCAGTAAAAGAAGGCGAAAGCATCGACCGCGCGCTGAAGAAGTACAAAAGAAAGTTTGAAAAAACCGGTGTGGTAAAAGAACTTCGTAACCGTCAAAAATTCTCTAAACCATCTGTGGTTAATAGGGAACGAAGACTGAAAGCTATCTACATTCAGCAGCTCAGGCAAGCGGAAGAAAATTAGCCATCAAGCTTTACTCGAATTAAAAAAACTTTGTTGTTTCGTAGTTCTTTACTACATTTACAACAAAGTTTTTTTTTGTTGATGGAAACGATACCTGCTTTTATACGTTATTTAAAGACTGAACGACGTTGCTCGCCGCATACGCTCAGTGCTTATACGCTTGATTTAAAAAGCTTTGAGGAGTTTATTTCTCAAAATTACGATAACTATAGCCTTCTCGAAGTGAACCGAAATATGGTTCGTGCCTTTATGAGTGAGCTTAAAAACAAAGGACTAAACAACCGTTCTGTCAACAGAAAACTCTCCAGCTTAAAATCTTTTTACACTTTTCTGGAAAAAAAACAGCACATCAGTCAAAATCCAGTGGGTTTGGTGAGAATGCTCAAAACAGCCAAAAATCTACCGGAATTTGTTCCCGAATCAATTATTGAAAACCATAATAGCATCGAAGCAGAAACTTTCCCGGAAATCAGAGACCAGCTTATTTTCGAAATCTTATATCAAACAGGTATGCGTCGTGCCGAATTATGCAGCTTGCGCGACGAAAATATCGACTTCGCATCCATGACAATTAAAGTACACGGAAAACGAAATAAAGAACGACTTATTCCGTTTACAATAAAACTGGGCAAACTGATTAAAAGTTACTATAAAATGCGAAACAGCGCACTCCAAGCAGAACATTTCGATACGGCGATTGTTACAAATAAAGGACAAAAGTGTTACGCAGGACTTATATACAGGAGTATCAACAGCCAACTAAGTGCGCTGTCAAATCTATCCAAAGCAAGTCCGCATGTATTGCGTCATACTTTCGCCACGCACCTCTTAAACAGCGGCGCTGATTTGTTGGCCATAAAAGAACTTTTGGGGCACACATCGCTGGTCGCCACGCAAGTTTATACCCACAGCACCATTGACAAACTGAAAGAAATTCACAAACAAGCCCATCCAAGTGGCTAATTACTAACCATAAAAATAGGTCTATCATGAAAGTAAACATTAACTCGGTACATTTTAAAGTAGATCAAAAGTTAGAAAGTTTTCTGACAAATAAGATCGAAAAGCTGTCGTCAAAACACGCAGAAGTTATGGGTTCGGAGGTTACACTCAAGCTTGAGAACACCGAAACACCGGAGAACAAAATCACCGAAATCCGCATCTTACTCAAAGGCAATGATTTGTTTGCCAGTAAGCAGAGCAAATCCTTTGAAGAGGCTGCTGATGCAGCAATCGATGCACTTAAAAAGCAACTAGAAAAACACAAAGGGAAAAATAAATAGCCTAATGCGGTTTATGTTTAAGGAGTATTTTTCTGACTCCGATAATTAATATAGCTCACCTGCCAGTGAGTTCAAATCTCGGATATTAAGAGGTGGTTTAATCGCCACAGCGAAAAAGAATAAATTTATCAGGGATAAAAAAGTTGCTGGCAGGTGTTTATTTTTTATTAAGTTATTTATCCATATACCTGTTTTACATCTAATTACGGAGCTATTAGTCTTTTTCTTATACTTTTTCTTAAATTTTCTTGGTGGATTAAATTAATCTATCTATTTTTGCAAACCTTTTTGAACAGGAAAATCACAAAAAGTCGTTCTTTTTACAGCATGCCGGTGTAGCTCAGTTGGCCAGAGCAGCTGATTTGTAATCAGCTGGTCGGGGGTTCGAATCCCTCCACCGGCTCATGTAAGTTTATTGTATCACATTAAAATCGGGGGAGTACCAGAGCGGTCAAATGGGGCAGACTGTAAATCTGTTGGCGCAGCCTTCGGAGGTTCGAATCCTCCCTCCCCCACTGATGATTGCGGGAATAGCTCATTTGGTAGAGCGACAGCCTTCCAAGCTGTAGGTGGCCGGTTCGAGCCCGGTTTCCCGCTCAAAAGCCGATGTAGCTCAGGGGTAGAGCACTTCCTTGGTAAGGAAGGGGTCATGAGTTCAATTCTCATCATTGGCTCAGTGAATATTTTTCTAAAACACCTTAAATAAACAAAGTAGATATGGCTAAAGCAAAATTTGAAAGATCCAAGCCACACGTTAACATTGGAACTATTGGTCACGTTGACCACGGCAAAACTACCTTAACGGCAGCTATTACTCAAACATTAGCTGACATAGGTCTGTCTGAGTTTAAATCTTTTGATTCGATCGACTCAGCTCCTGAAGAAAAAGAAAGAGGTATTACTATTAATACTTCTCACGTTGAGTACATGACAGAAAACCGCCACTATGCGCACGTTGACTGTCCTGGTCACGCTGACTACGTGAAAAACATGGTAACTGGTGCTGCCCAGATGGATGGCGCTATCATTGTTGTTGCAGCTACAGACGGTCCTATGCCACAAACCCGTGAGCACATCCTGCTCGCTCGTCAGGTTGGTGTACCTCGTTTGGTTGTGTTTATGAACAAAGTTGACCTTGTTGACGACGAAGAGTTGATTGAACTTGTTGAAATGGAAATCAGAGATCTGTTGACATTTTACAAGTTTGATGGTGACAACACACCTGTGATAAAGGGTTCAGCTCTTGGCGGTCTTAACAAAGAACCAAAATGGGTTGAAAAAATTGTTGAACTGATGGCTGCCTGCGATGACTGGATCCCACTGCCACAGCGCGATCAAGACAAACCTTTCCTTATGCCCGTTGAGGACGTGTTCTCAATCACCGGTCGTGGAACGGTTGCTACAGGTAGAATTGAAACTGGTGTTATTAACACAGGCGATCCTGTTGATATTATTGGTATGGGTGCTGAAAAACTCAAATCAGTTGTTACAGGAGTTGAAATGTTCCGCAAAATTCTCGACAGAGGTGAAGCTGGTGACAACGCAGGTCTGTTGCTTCGCGGTATCGACAAAGATGCTATCCGCAGAGGTATGGTAATTGCAGCCCCTGGCTCAGTTAAACCTCATGCACACTTCAAAGCTGAGGTATATATCCTCAAAAAAGAAGAAGGTGGCCGTCATACACCATTCCACAACAGATATCGTCCACAGTTCTATTTCAGAACAACTGACGTCACCGGAGAAATCATGCTTCCAGAAGGCGTTGAAATGGTAATGCCAGGAGACAACCTCACCATTGAAGTTCAACTGATTGCAGACATCGCAATGAATAAAGGATTGCGTTTTGCTATCCGCGAAGGTGGTCGCACTGTTGGAGCTGGTCAGGTAACTGAAATTATCTAGGATAACAATTATATTTAAAAGCAATTTAAAGGTGCTTTATCATTCAGGTAAGTACCTTTAAATTGCTTAATGAACGGGTGTAGCTCAATTGGTAGAGTAGCGGTCTCCAAAACCGTTGGTTGTGGGTTCGACTCCTACCACCCGTGCAACTAAAAGTTTAGATTCAATGTCAAAGATCGGTTTCGTAAATTACGCAAAGGAAAGTTATGTAGAGTTAATGCAGAAAGTTTCCTGGCCTACCTGGAGCGAGCTCCAAAGTAGTGCTATCGTTGTATCCATTGCTTCCCTGATAATCGCTTTTGTGGTTTATCTGATGGATAAGTCTTTCCAGACTATTTTAGAAAGCTTTTATAGGTTATTCTAAATAATGATGGAATTTGAATCTATGTGTGCATTAGCTAATTCTCAAGTTTTCAACCAGAAATGAGTGAACAAATAGAAAGAAAGTGGTATGTAATCCGTGCGATTAGTGGCAAGGAGAAAAAGGTAAAAGAATACCTTGAATCCGAAATTAGCCGCATGGGGTTGCAGGAACAGATTTCTCAGGTACTCATTCCAACGGAGAAGGTCTATCAAATCAGGAAAGGGAAAAAAATTAGCAAGGAGCGAAATTATTTCCCCGGCTATGTTTTAATAGAAGCTATCCTAACAGGTGAAATACCACACATCATTAAGAGCATTCCTAATGTGATTGGTTTTCTGGGAACAAAAGGAGAGGCTGATCCACTGCGTCCGTCAGAGGTTAACCGGATTTTGGGTAAAGTTGATGAACTCGCCGAAATGGGTGAAGAAGTTAACATCCCCTTTATCATTGGCGAAACCGTCACTGTTACTGATGGACCTTTTAATAGTTTTAGTGGCGTAATCGAAGAGATTAACGAAGAGAAGAAAAAACTCAAAGTTATGGTAAAGATCTTCGGACGAAAAACACCGCTGGAGCTAAGTTTTATGCAAGTGGAAAAGGAATAGTTAGGTCTGATGCACCAAACTTCCTAATTAACGATTTAATTAAGGATTAAAATGGCAAAAGAAGTAAGCGGATTAATTAAACTGCAAATCAAAGGAGGAGCCGCTAACCCCTCACCACCAGTTGGACCTGCATTAGGTTCGAAAGGTGTGAACATCATGGAGTTTTGTAAACAATTCAACGCCCGTACGCAAGATGTGGCAGGGAAAATCATTCCTGTTATCATTACAGTGTACAAAGATAAGTCGTTTGTTTTTGTTTTAAAATCACCACCGGTGGCTGTGCAAATCAGAGAATTAGCAAAACTCAAAAAAGGTTCTGCCGAACCTAATAGGGTTAAAGTTGGGAATCTGAACTGGGATCAGGTACGTAACATTGCTGAGGATAAGATGAAAGACTTAAATGCTTTCACCCTTGAATCGGCCATGCTTATGGTAGCTGGAACCGCGCGCAGTATGGGAGTAAGGGTAACCGGCGCTTCACCTTTTGAAAAAAACTAGGCAGTTGCCTGGTTTATTGCATTTTGTAGAACCTCAAATAAAAGCTAAAATGGCTAAAATTTCGAAACACAAAAAGGAAGCCCTTGCTAAGTTCGACAAAAGCAAAATTTACTCCTTGACAGAAGCAGTTGATATTGTTAAACAAATCACCTTCACCAAGTTCGACGCTTCAGTTGATCTTAACGTGCGCTTAGGTGTTGATCCCCGCAAGGCCAATCAAATGGTTCGTGGATCAGTAAAACTACCGCACGGTACAGGAAAAACAGCTCGTGTACTGGTGCTTTGTGCACCCGACAAAGAGCAGGAAGCAAAAGATGCTGGTGCCGACTATGTTGGTTTGGATGAGTACATCCAAAAAATCAAAGGTGGATGGACCGATATCGACGTGGTAATAACCACTCCTAACGTAATGCCTAAGGTTGGAGCTCTGGGACGTATCCTGGGGCCCCGTGGCTTGATGCCAAACCCTAAAACAGGCACCGTTACGATGGATATTGCTAATGCTGTTAACGAAGTAAAGGCTGGTAAAATCGACTTTAAGGTTGACAAGTATGGCATCATTCATGCCGGAGTTGCTAAAGTAAGTTTCAGCGAAGACAAAATTTTTGACAACGCTAAAGAGCTAATTACAACAATTGTAAAGCTCAAACCTGCTGCAGCTAAAGGAACTTACGTAAAAAGTATTTACCTCTCAAGCACGATGAGTCCCGGTATTCAGGTCGAACTGAAATCAGTAACTAGTAGTAGTTAAGCACTAAAAGGAAGTTAATGACATGAAAAAAGACGATAAGCTAGCAGTCATTCAGTCCATGACGGATCAGCTAAACCAAAGTACAAACTTCTACCTGGCTGACACCTCCGAATTAGATGCGGAGAAAACCAGCGATCTTAGAAGACTTTGTTATAGCCGCAACGTTAGGCTTGTTGTAGTAAAAAACACTTTACTGCGCAAAGCTATGGAGAATGCCGGCAAAGACTACAACGAACTTTACGACACCCTCAAAGGTGCCACTTCAGTGATGTTTTCAGATGCCGGAAATGCACCTGCAAAACTGATCAAGGAGTTTCGTAAAAAATCAGACAGACCTATTCTTAAAGGTGCTTATATTGAAGAGTCTGTATATATTGGCGACGACCAATTGGATTTCCTCATCAGTATCAAATCTAAGAATGAACTCATCGCTGACCTTATTGCACTCTTGCAATCACCAGCTAAAAATGTTATTGGTGCATTGCAGTCGGGCGGTCATACCTTAAGCGGTGTGCTTCAAACACTCTCTGAAAGATCAGAATAAACAACCGAATGATTATCATTCACTCAAAATAAAATTATTGTAAATCACTTAATCCGATAATAAAATGGCAGATTTAAAAGCTTTCGCAGAGCAATTAGTAAACCTTACTGTTAAAGAAGTAAACGAACTAGCAGGAATCCTGAAAGACGAATATGGTATTGAGCCAGCAGCAGCAGCAGCCGTTATGGCAGCTCCAGCAGGTGCTGAAGCCGCAGCAGTTGAAGAACAGACTTCTTTTGACGTAATCTTGAAAGCAGCCGGTGCATCTAAACTTGCAGTAGTTAAATTGGTAAAAGAACTCACCAGCCTTGGCCTGAAAGAAGCCAAAGAATTGGTGGACTCAGCACCAAAAGCTGTTAAAGAAGGTGTTAGTAAAGACGAAGCCAACGCACTTAAATCACAACTTGAAGAAGCAGGTGCAGAGGTTGAAGTTAAATAAGAAGGATCTTTTTCCGCAAAACATCTGGCAAAACAACCTCTATCTCAGCTAAATGGGATAGAGGTTTTGCGCCTTTTTTGCAATTTCACGAACACGTTCTTTTTATTTGTATTATAGCCTCATTTACAGGCTCTTAAAACTTTAAGACTTTGGCAGAAAAAACTTCGGAAAGAATCAGTTTCGCATCCACCAGATATCAATTAGATTATCCGGACTTTTTGGATATTCAGCTTCAATCTTTTCAGGACTTCTTCCAGCTGGAAACAAATCCTGAAAATCGTAAAAACGAAGGCCTCTTTAAGGTCTTCGCTGAAAATTTTCCAATTACGGATGCTAGAAACAATTTTGTACTCGAATTCCTCGATTACTTTGTCGATCCTCCACGCTATTCTTTAGCGGAGTGTATCGAACGTGGGCTCACCTATAGTGTGCCGCTCAAAGCAAAACTTAAACTCTATTGTACCGATCCCGAACACGAAGACTTTGAAACTATTGTGCAGGATGTATATCTGGGTATGATCCCATATATGTCGCCAAAAGGTACTTTCATTGTCAATGGTGCAGAACGCGTGGTAGTGTCACAGCTGCACCGCTCACCCGGTGTATTCTTCGGACAACATAAACATGCAAACGGAACAACCTTGTTCTCGGCAAGAATCATCCCTTTCAAAGGATCGTGGATGGAGTTTTCTACCGATATCAATAATGTGATGTATGCCTATATTGATCGAAAAAAGAAACTCCCGGTAACTACTTTACTGCGTGCCATCGGTTTTGAAACAGACAAAGATATTCTGGAGATTTTTAATCTGGCAGAAGAAATTAAAGTTAGCAAGGCAGGCCTCAAACGTGTGCTGGGCCGGAAACTCGCAGCCAGAGTTGTTCGTTCCTGGATTGAAGACTTCGTGGATGAAGACACCGGTGAGGTAGTTTCCATCGAAAGAAATGAAGTAATCATCGAACGGGAAACAATCCTAGAAACTGAACATATTGATCTGATCGTAGATTCAGGTGTAAAAACAGTTTTGCTGCACCGTGAAGATTTTAATACTTCAGATTATTCCATCATCTTTAATACACTCCAAAAAGATACGGCAAACTCCGAAAAAGAAGCCGTTGAGTTCATCTATCGCCAGTTGCGTAATGCTGAGCCGCCTGATGAAGAAACAGCAAGAGGTATTATCGATAAACTATTTTTCTCGGATAAACGCTATGATTTGGGTGAAGTTGGTCGTTATAGAATCAACCGCAAGCTCAATCTTGATATCCCAGAAGATACCAAAGTACTTACAAAACAAGATATTATATCTATCATCAAACACCTAATCGAGTTAGCCAATAACAAGACTGATGTTGATGATATTGACCATTTGAGTAACAGACGCATCAGAACTGTAGGCGAGCAGCTTTACAGTCAGTTTGGTGTTGGTTTGGCACGTATGGCGCGTACCATTCGCGAAAGAATGAACGTGCGCGACAACGAGGTGTTCACACCTACCGACCTTATCAACGCAAAAACACTCTCATCGGTCATCAATTCCTTCTTTGGAACAAACCAGCTTTCGCAATTTATGGATCAAACCAACCCCCTCTCCGAGGTTACGCACAAAAGGCGTATCTCTGCATTGGGGCCAGGAGGTTTGTCGCGTGAGCGTGCCGGCTTTGAAGTGCGCGACGTTCATTATACACACTACGGACGCCTTTGTACCATCGAAACCCCTGAAGGACCAAACATTGGTTTGATCTCTTCACTTTGCGTGTTCGCAAAAATCAACAGGCTCGGATTTATCGAAACACCTTACCTGGACGTTCAGGAGGGTAAAATCGATATGGACAAAGAACCTATATACCTGAGTGCAGAAGAAGAAGAAACAAAGATTATCGCACAGGCCAATACAGAAGTTGGCGAAGATGGCACCTTCCACGATGAAGATGTTAAAGTGCGTTATCTGGCTGACTACCCTATCGTTAACCGAATAAAGGTTGACCTTATTGACGTGGCGCCAAATCAGATTGCCTCTATTGCTGCCTCACTTATTCCATTTTTGGAGCATGATGATGCTAACCGCGCCCTGATGGGTTCAAACATGATGCGCCAGGCCGTACCACTTATGGTTGCTGAAGCTCCTATTGTAGGAACAGGAATTGAAAGAAACGTTGCCCGCGACTCCCGTGTTTTGCTTCATGCTGAAGGAACCGGCGAGGTGCTTTATGTTGATGCAGACAAAATTACCATCAAATATGAGCGTGACGAAAACGAGAAACTCGTTAGCTTCGACGATGATATAAAGTCATACAAGCTCATCAAATACGCCCGAACGAACCAAAATACCAATATGAACCTTAAACCTATCGTGACCAGAGGTCAGAAGGTTACTAAAGGTCAGGTGCTGTGCGAGGGCTATGGAACAGAAAACGGTGAACTCGCTATCGGTCGTAACCTCATGGTGGCATTTATGCCTTGGAAAGGTTATAACTTTGAGGATGCCATTGTTATCTCCGAGAAAATAGTAAAAGAAGATATCTTCACCTCTATTCACGTTGAAGAATTCAGCTTGGAAGTTAGAGATACCAAACGTGGTATCGAAGAACTTACGAATGACATTCCTAACGTGAGTGCTGAAGCTACGAAAGATCTGGACGAAAACGGCCTGATCAGAATTGGTGCTGAAGTGAACGAAGGTGACATCCTTATCGGAAAAATTACACCAAAAGGTGAGAGCGATCCTACTCCAGAAGAAAAACTGTTGAGAGCTATCTTTGGCGACAAAGCCGGCGATGTGAAAAACGCTTCTCTAAAAGCGCCACCATCTATGAAAGGTGTGGTGATTCAGAAAAAGCTTTTCTCAAGAGTGGTAAAAGACAGAAAATCAAAGGTTAAAGACAAAGACCTTATCAGTGATCTCGATGCTTCTCAACGCAAAGAGACAACAGTTTTGAAAGACAAGTTGGTTGACAAGCTGATTGTATTGCTCAATGGCCGCACAAGCCAGGGTGTATTTAATAATTTCAAAGAACAAGTTGTTCCCAAGAAAGCGAAGTTCTCCCAAAAGATCCTGATTGGTATTGATTATGCCAATATTAATCCTAACAAATGGACTACGGATAAAGAGCGCAACGAAATGATCAAGAAGTTGATCAACAACTACAATATAAAGCAAAAAGAAATTTTAGGTATCTACAACCGTAAGAAATTTGTAGCCAGTGTTGGCGACGAACTCCCTAATGGTATTGTACAGATGGCTAAAGTTTATGTAGCTAAAAAACGTAAGCTCAATATTGGTGATAAAATGGCCGGACGCCACGGTAACAAAGGTATTGTTGCGCGTATCGTTCGAGAGGAAGATATGCCATTCCTTGAAGATGGAACACCTGTTGATATCGTCTTGAACCCACTCGGTGTACCATCGCGTATGAACCTTGGACAGATTTACGAAACTGTGCTGGGCTGGGCAGGCAAGAAACTAGATAAGAAGTTTGCCACACCAATTTTTGATGGTGCTACAATTGATCAAATCAATGGTTATCTAAAAGAAGCAGGTCTTCCTAAAAATGGTAGTGTTTATCTGTATGATGGTGGTACCGGCGAGCGTTTTGATCAGCCGGCTACAGTAGGATACATCTATATGTTGAAACTGCATCACATGGTTGACGACAAGATGCACGCGCGTTCTATCGGCCCCTATTCACTTATTACACAGCAGCCGTTGGGCGGTAAAGCCCAATTTGGTGGACAGCGTTTTGGTGAGATGGAGGTCTGGGCACTCGAGGCATTTGGAGCCAGCAATATACTTCAGGAAATCCTAACAGTAAAATCTGATGATGTGGTGGGCCGCGCCAAAGCTTATGAAGCTATTGTGAAAGGTGACAATATGCCTATTCCCGGAATCCCCGAATCATTCAATGTATTGATTCACGAGTTACGCGGACTTGGCCTTGAAATTACCTTCGACTAATAAAAATTTGCACTGTTCCGATATGTTTCGGGACAGTGCCATTTTCAGTTCTTTAATATAAACAGATCCAAATATATGGCTTTCAGAAAAGACAATCCAAACAGTAACTTTTCTAAAATAACAATCAGTCTTTCATCGCCCGAAATCATTCTTGAGCGGTCAAGTGGAGAAGTGCTGAAACCAGAAACTATCAATTACCGCACCTATAAACCGGAACGCGATGGCCTATTCTGCGAACGCATCTTCGGTCCTGTAAAAGACTGGGAATGCCATTGTGGAAAATACAAACGTATTCGCTACAAAGGCATAGTTTGTGACCGTTGTGGAGTTGAAGTTACCGAAAAGAAAGTCAGACGCGAACGCATGGGACACATTCAGCTTGTTGTTCCTGTAGCGCATATCTGGTACTTCCGCTCGCTTCCTAACAAAATCGGAGCTTTGCTTGGTTTGCAAACCAAAAAGCTCGATATGATTATCTATTATGAGCGCTATGTGGTTATCCAGTCGGGGATAAAAGAACAAGACGATATTCACTATATGGACTTCCTCACCGAAGAAGAATATCTTGATATCCTTGAAACTTTACCTCCTGATAATCAGCATCTGCAAGACGATGATCCCAATAAATTTATTGCCAAGATGGGCGCCGAAGCAATTCACGATTTACTGGCTCGTCTTGACCTGGATCAAATGTCTTTTGACCTACGTCATAAGGCCAATACCGAAACATCGCAGCAACGCAAAGCAGATGCTCTCAAAAGACTTCAGGTTTTTGAAGCCTTCAGAGATGCCCGCACCCGTATAGAAAACAGGCCTGAATGGATGATCGTAAAAGTAGTCCCGGTAATTCCGCCAGAGCTGCGTCCGCTCGTTCCATTGGATGGTGGTCGTTTTGCTACATCCGACCTCAACGACCTGTATCGCCGTGTTATCATCAGAAATAACAGGTTAAAACGCCTGATAGAAATCAAAGCTCCAGACGTAATTATGCGTAACGAAAAACGTATGTTGCAAGAAGCTGTTGATTCTTTGTTCGATAACTCACGTAAAGCCAGTGCTGTAAAAACAGAATCAAACCGTCCGCTCAAATCACTGAGCGACAGCTTAAAAGGTAAACAAGGACGTTTCCGCCAAAACTTATTGGGTAAACGTGTTGACTACTCAGGGCGTTCAGTAATTGTGGTAGGACCAAACCTGAATCTCAACGAATGCGGACTGCCAAAAGATATGGCTTCCGAGTTGTTCAAGCCGTTCATCATTCGTAAAATGCTTGAAAGAGGCATCGTAAAAACAGTGAAATCGGCCAAGAAAATCGTTGACCGTAAAGATCCTGTAGTTTGGGATATCCTGGAAAGTATTTTGAAAGGACATCCGGTTATGCTTAACCGTGCTCCTACCCTTCACCGTCTGGGTATTCAGGCTTTCCAGCCAAAACTGGTGGAAGGAAAAGCTATTCAACTTCACCCACTGGTGTGTACCGCTTTCAACGCTGACTTTGATGGTGACCAAATGGCTGTGCATGTACCCCTTGGTAATGCTGCTATTCTGGAAGCTCAGGTACTGATGCTGGCTTCTCACAATATCCTAAATCCTGCTAACGGTGCACCTATCACCGTACCTTCGCAGGACATGGTTTTAGGCCTTTATTATATTACCAAACCCCGCAAGCACAGCGAAGACCACCCCGTAAGAGGTGAGGGTAAACGCTTTTATGCAGCGGAAGAGGTGATTATCGCATACAACGAAAATAGAATTGACCTGCACGCCATGATTCACGTAAGGGTGAAGATAAAAGAAAAAGGTCAGTTGGTAGAGCAAATGATCGAAACCACAGTAGGACGCGTACTCTTTAATGAAGTGGTTCCTGAAGGGTTTGGATTTGTAAATCAGCTTCTTACCAAGAAATCACTCCGTGATATTATTGGTAAATTGGTAAAAGAGCAAGGAACAGCCGTTACTTCTAATTTTTTGGACGACATCAAAAACATGGGCTTCAAGATGGCATACAAAGGAGGACTCTCTTTCAACCTCGGAAACGTGAAAGTTCCGGCAATGAAAGAAGTGCTTATCGGTCAGGCCAACGAAGAAGTGGCAGAGGTGCTCGCCAACTACAATATGGGTTTCATTACCAATAACGAACGCTATAACCAGATTATTGATATCTGGACACATACCAACTCACGTCTGACCAATACGGTAATGCAGGAGCTTACTCTTGACGACCAGGGCTTTAATCCGGTATATATGATGCTTGATTCTGGTGCAAGGGGATCAAAAGAACAGATTCGTCAGCTCTCAGGAATGAGGGGTTTGATGGCTAAGCCGCAGAAATCAGGTGCATCAGGAGGTGAGATTATTGAAAACCCCATCCTCTCTAACTTTAAAGAAGGACTGTCGGTACTTGAGTACTTTATTTCTACACACGGTGCACGTAAAGGTTTGGCTGATACCGCCCTCAAAACCGCCGATGCCGGTTACCTCACACGTAGGTTGGTGGATGTGGCTCAGGATGTTGTTATCAACGAAAAAGACTGTGGAACACTGCGTGGACTAACTATTTCTGCCCTGAAAAAGAGCGAGGAAGTAGTAGAATCGCTATACGATCGCATACTTGGACGTGTTGCATTGCATGATATTTATGATCCTTCAACAGGTGAACTCATCATTTTGGGTGGTGAAGAGATTACGGAAGAAATTGCTGAAGTAATTCAAGAATCACCCATCGAAAATGTTGAAATCAGGTCCGTACTTACCTGCGAATCAAAACGCGGTGTATGTGCCAACTGCTACGGACGTAACCTCTCATCAGGTCAACTGGTCCAAAAAGGTGAAGCTGTAGGTGTTATCGCTGCCCAGTCCATCGGTGAACCTGGTACTCAGCTCACGCTGCGTACGTTCCACGTTGGGGGCACCGCCTCTAACATAGCCGTATTGTCGAAAATTGAAGCCAAATTTGCCGGAATCTTAGAAATTGATGAGCTGCGTTCAGTTGATTTCAACAGAGGTGACAAAAATCTCGAAATCGTTCTCGGACGTTCGGCTGAAATGAAAATTATAGACAAGAGAACCGGCGTTGTGCTTACTTCGAGCAATATTCCTTACGGTGCAAATCTGTATATAAAAAATGGCAGCGAAGTAGCAAAAGGTGATTTCATCAGCGACTGGGATCCGTACAACGCTGTTATTCTTTCAGAGGTTGAAGGAAAAGTCAGCTTTGAAAACGTAATTGAGGGCCTTACTTATCGCGTCGAATCCGATGAGCAAACCGGCTATAATGAAAAGGTTATCGTTGAAAGCAGACAGAAATCCAAAAACCCAACCCTTAAAATCCTCGACAAACATAACGAAGTCATCAAATCATACGATATTCCTGTTGGCGCACACATTATGATTGAAGAAGGCGATATGGTGAAAGCGGGTGGAATGCTCGTAAAAATTCCACGTGCTATTGGAAAATCGGGTGATATCACTGGTGGTTTGCCACGTGTTACCGAGCTGTTTGAAGCACGTAATCCTTCAGATCCTGCCGTAGTATCGGAGATTGACGGTGTTGTTTCGTTTGGTAAAAAACTGAAACGTGGTAACCGTGAAGTTATCGTTACTTCTAAAACAGGTGAAGAGAAAAGCTATCTTGTTGCCACTTCCAAACAAATTCTGGCACAGGAAAATGACTTTGTGAAAGCTGGCATGGCACTTTCTGAAGGTGCGATCACGCCTGCCGACATCTTGTCAATCAAAGGACCAATGAAGGTTCAGGAATATATTGTGAACGAAGTGCAGGAGGTTTATCGCTTACAAGGTGTAAAGATTAACGACAAACACTTTGAGGTTATCGTGCGTCAGATGATGCGTAAAGTTTCGGTGGAAGATCCGGGCGATACACGCTTCCTCGAAGGTGAGTTGATCAATAAAATCGACTTCCAAGAAGAAAATGACGAAATCTTTGGAAAGAAAGTGATTACTGAACCGGGCGACTCAGACAATCTGAAACTCGGTCAGATTATTACCGCCCGCAAATTGCGCGATGAAAACTCGCTGCTGAAACGGAAGGATAAAAAACTGGCCGAAGCCAGAGAAGCAAAACCTGCTACTGCCTTCCAGATTCTGCAAGGTATTACACGCGCTTCGCTGCAAACAAACAGCTTTATCTCTGCCGCTTCCTTCCAGGAAACGACAAAGGTGCTCACCCTGGCCTCTATCAATGCCAAATCTGACGAGCTAAAAGGCTTGAAAGAAAACGTAATTGTTGGCCATAAGATTCCTGCTGGTACTGGCTTACGTGAGTATGAAGACTTGATTGTAGGTTCACGCTCCGAATACGAAGCTGTTATGGAAGCTGCTTCGCGTACCTTAAAACCGGAAACATCGAAAAAGTAATTTCATGAAATAATCAAAAGCAGTTAGGTTAGCGTTGATGTTTCAACCGGCTTAACTGCTTTTTTAATACCCCAACAAAATGGCTGAAAATAAACCTAAAAATCAAATTAACATCGAGCTGAGCGAAGAAGTTGCCGAAGGCACCTATTCCAACCTCGCCATTATCACGCATTCACAATCTGAATTTATCGTTGATTTTGTGAAACTTATGCCGGGTGTGCAAAAAGCTAAAGTAAAATC